>Ga0307408_100000398_pt1 | contig 39403 bp, 38 predicted proteins | sample 322Cmetagenome_FD_202116 | JGI IMG/M metagenome (GOLD analysis project Ga0307408, IMG submission 202116) | Maize rhizosphere microbial communities from greenhouse at UC Davis, California, United States - 322HYB-C-3 | ecosystem: Host-associated > Plants > Roots > Rhizosphere > Soil | place... | reverse complement strand
AGGAATTCTACAAACTTATCCCTGAAGAAAAAGGACAACTTTTCGATAAAATTGCCGCAGAACGTACACGTCACCTGACTGTTGCGCTGGAAGAAATTTACCAGGAACACAACGCAAGCGCCATCGTGAGAACCTGCGATTGTTTCGGAGTACAGGAACTTCATGTGATTGAAAAAGAGAACCAATACCGTGTTCAGCGCGATATTGCCCGCGGTGCGGGACAATGGGTTGATATGTTCAACTACAATCTCGGGGCAACACCTTTGACCGATTGCATGTCATCATTAAAGAACAGAGGTTACAAGCTTGTTGCGCTGACTCCTGATGCTGAAATGGACATTTATGATATTCCAATTGAAGAGCCTCTGGCATTGTTCTTTGGAACGGAATGGGAAGGTATTTCAGATGAAGTTCGTGAAACTGCTGATTACAAGATCAAAATTCCAATGGTTGGGTTTACGGAAAGCTTCAACGTTTCCGTTTCGGCAGCACTTACACTCCAGGCTTTGCGAAATCGGCTTCACAATTCAACGCTGGATTGGAAATTGACAGAAGAAGAACAAGTGATGACAAAAATTCGCTGGTGCCAGAAATACATGAAAAATGGTTCGGTGGTGAGAAATGAGCTGGAAAGACGAATTCTCGCAGAGGCCAAATAGTTCATCTCAACTACGCTATGTTGATGCTGAAGCTTGTACCACCGCTAAAGCTTTAGCAACACGCGGTTAGCGTAAGCATTCGCTGACCATACGTTAAGCATGAAACACTAAACAAAAGAGGAATTTTGAACAATCGGCGAAAGACAATAAATGATATCAAACGGTGACCAAGCGGAGCCGAGGGCAAAGTCGTTGAAAACTATCTTTCTAAAATCTTTTTATGACGATTGCCATCATATGATAAAACGCTATATTTGTTTACAAATTAAACTAAACTATGGGAAAAGGAGACATTAAAACAGCGAAAGGGAAACGCACAAACGGTTCCTACGGTAATACAAGAAAACGTAAAAAAGCTACTCCAGCTGTTGTAGCGGCGGCACCCAAAAAAGAGAAAGTAGCGGCTGAAAAACCGGCTGCTGAGAAAAAAGCTCCGGCTGCTAAAAAAGCAACTGCGACAAAAACAGCAGCAGCTAAACCTGCAGCAAAGAAGACGACAACTAAAAAGGAGGCTTCGGACAAATAATTTTGTAAATGATTCAAACACAATAAAATATTAAAAGCTTGCCTCCTTAGGTGAGCTTTTTTGTTTACTAAAATACTGGTACACCAATTTCAATCGTAAAAATAAAGTGGTAATGAAAAAACACAATTTCGGGGCAGGTCCATGTATTCTTCCCCAAGAAGTATTTCAAGAAGCGTCTGAAGCAGTAAAAAACTGGAACGGGTTGTCGATCCTGGAGGTTTCTCACCGAAGCAAAGACTATGAAGCAGTAATGCAGGAAGCGAGAGACCTTGTAAAGAAAGCGCTTGGTTTAGGTGATGATTACGAAGTACTCTATCTTCAGGGTGGCGCAACGCTTGGATTCACAATCGCTGCATTAAACATGATGCGTGATACGAAGAAAGCTGCATACATGAATACAGGAACATGGGCTTCGGGAGCAATTAAGGAGGCTAAGAAAGTTGGTGTTGATGTAAATGTTATCGCTTCTTCAGAAGATAAAAACTTCAGCTACATTCCGAAAGGTGTTATCATTCCTTCTGATATTGATTACTTCCACTACACTTCAAACAATACCATTTACGGTACACAGTTCAAAGAGATCCCGAATTCTCCGGTTCCTTTGGTTTGTGATATGTCGTCTGATATTTTCTCTAAGGAAATTGATGCAACGAAGTTTGACCTGATCTACGCAGGGGCACAGAAAAATCTGGGTCCTGCAGGCGCAACACTTTACATCGTGAAAAAAGAGCACCTTGGAAAATCAACGTCTCCATTCATGCCTTCTTACCTTGATCTGAAAGGCCATGCTGATAAGGATTCAATGAACAACACGCCTCCGGTATTTTCGGTTTACGTTTCTATGTTGAACCTGCGCCACATGCTGGCTAACGGTGGTGTAAAAGCGCAAGGAATTAAGAACGAAGCAAAAGCGAAATTGATCTATGGAGAAATCGACGCAAACCCTTTGTTCAAAGGAACAGTTGCTACTGAAGACCGTTCTGAAATGAACGTAAACTTTTTGCTTACAAACGATTCGCTTGCTGCTGAATTTGACGCTGCATGGAAAGAAGCAGGAATTATCGGATTGAACGGACACCGCTCCGTTGGAGGTTACCGCGCTTCTATGTACAATGCACTTGAATTGGATAGTGTTCAGGTATTGGTTGATGTAATGAAACATTTCGCTCAAAAACACGGGTAATAAAACAAATTATGAAAGTATTAGCTAACGACGGAATTTCCAACGAAGGGAAAGTTGCTTTGGAAAAAGCAGGTTTCACTGTTATTACGGATAAAGTTGACCAGGATAAATTGGCACAGTATGTTAATGAGAACGATGTTGAGATCGTTCTTGTACGTAGTGCAACAACTGTTCGTAAAGAAGTGATCGACGCTTGTCCGGGATTAAAACTGATTGGTCGCGGTGGTGTTGGTATGGACAATATTGATGTTGCTTACGCCCGTGAAAAAGGATTAACCGTGATCAATACCCCTGCATCTTCGTCTCAATCCGTTGCAGAATTGGTAATGGGACATTTGTTCGCGATTTCCCGTTCACTTCACCACTCTTTCAAACACATGGAAACCGGTGATTTTTCAGCTTTGAAAAAACAATACGGAAAAGGTGTTGAGCTGCGTGGAAAAACATTGTTGATTGTTGGTTTCGGTCGTATAGGACAATCTTTGGCTTCTTATGCCATGGGTTGCGGGATGAACGTGAAAGCTGTGAACCTTCACAACGGAACTACGAAAATTAAAGTGGGACCATTCCCGGGAATCGGTGAGATCGAAGTTCCAATTACCTGTTCTACTGATCTGAAAGCGGAAATTCCTACCGCAGATTTTATTTCATTACACATTCCTAAGCAATCGAATGGGGATGCCGTAATCGGTAAAGCTGAATTCGACCTGATGAAAAAAGGAGTTGGATTGGTGAATGCCGCTCGTGGGGGTGTTATTGATGAAACTGCTTTGATTGAAGCTTTGGACAGCGGAAAAGTGGCTTTTGCAGGATTGGATGTTTTCGAAAACGAACCAAACCCTATGAAAGCATTGCTGAACCACGACAAAATTGCGGTTACTCCTCACATTGGAGCAGCAACGAACGAAGCACAAGATAGAATCGGTTTAGAATTGGCTGACCTGATCATTGCTCAATTCGGAAAACAAGTTTTGGCATAAATGGCAAAAATTCATCCTTTTAAGGCAGTTCGTCCAACGCGCGATAAAGCGCAGCTGGTTTCTACACGACCGTTGGCAGCTTACCGCAAACACGTTCTTCGTGCCAAGCTGGACGAAAATCCTTATACTTTTTTACATATTATTCATCCTGAGGTCGATCGCCAGCAATTGGCGAAGGCCTCTCAGGAAGAACGTTTCGAAGCGGTAAAAAAACGCTACGAACAGTTTCATGAACAAGGAATCTTTGTTCAGGAAGAAACACCAACGGTTTACGTTTATCGTCAAACCAAAAACGGTCATGAGTTTACCGGTGTAATTGCCGGTGCAAGCATAGAAGAATACCAGAATGACAAGATCAAGAAACATGAAGCAACGTTGACCTCTCGTGAAACCATGTTTACGAATTATCTTGATATTACCGGTTTCAATGCTGAACCTGTTCTATTGGCTCACGAGCCATCTAAAGAGTTGGATGCTGTTCTTGCCGAAGTCACTAAAGACAGGGCAGAATATGAATTCTCCACAACCGATAAGATCAAACACGAATTGTGGGTAGTGAAAGAAGAACATTTGTCCGGCATTCTGAACGCGTTCGAACCAATGGAAGAATTGTACATTGCGGATGGACACCACCGTTCGGCTTCCAGCTCACGATTGAAAGATCATTTAGTGGCTTCGCATGCTATTGAAGGAGAAAACTGCAATTATTTCCTGGCTTATCTTATTGACGAGAAGAAACTTGAGATCATTGAGTTCAACAGGATTGTAAAACACCTTAACGGGCTAACTGAGGAAAGCTTCATTCACCATTTGTACGAACATTTCGACGTTGAAGAATTACATCGTTCCCGAAAACCGAAATGCTGTCACGAAATTGTGGTTTTGCTGAGTTACAGAACTCTGGTACTTCGCCCGAAGGCACATGTTTTGAATACAACCGACGTTGTAAAGCGTTTGGACGCTCAAATTCTTACCGATTTTATCCTGACTCCAATTCTTGGAATTGAGGACCTGAAAACATCGAAAGACATCGAATTCATTCCCGGAACATTGGATATCAAACGTTTGAAAGACAAAATGGCGCAGGACGATTCTGCTGTTGCTTTCCTGCTTTATCCTGTCCCGATGAAAGATGTGAAAGCCGTTGCTGATGAAGGAAAGATCATGCCTCCGAAATCAACCTGGGTGGAGCCTAAAATGCGTAGCGGATTGACAATCTACAACATCAATGAATAATGAGTGTTGCTCAAAACATTACCGATTTAAAGGCTACTTTGCCTGAAAATGTAACACTGATCGCGGTTAGTAAAACGAAACCTGTTGAAGTTCTTCAGGAAGCTTACGATGGTGGGCAACGTGTTTTCGGTGAGAACAAAGTGCAGGAAATGGTCGATAAATACGAACAACTTCCGAAAGACATTCAATGGCATTTGATCGGTCATTTGCAGACAAACAAGGTAAAATATATTGCCCCTTTTGTAGAATTGATACATTCAATCGACAGCATGAAATTGTTGGTGGAAGTAAACAAACAGGCGAAAAAACACAATCGTATAATTCCGTGTTTACTGCAATTCCATATTGCGAGTGAGGAAACCAAATTCGGGTTGAACGTTGAGGAAGCAACAGAAATATTGCAGGACAAGGAATTCGTTGAACTCGAGAATGTTGACATTGTTGGTGTAATGGGAATGGCCAGTTTTACAGAAAACGAGGAATTGATCCGTGATGAATTCCAAACCCTTCACTCCTACTTTGCTTTACTGAAAAGTCATTTTTTCAAGTTCAATCCCAACTTCAAACACATTTCCATGGGCATGAGCGGCGATTACGAAATTGCCATTGAAGAAGGAAGTACGATGATCAGAGTGGGAAGTAAATTATTCGGTGGACGATAGTTCAACTACGCTCACTACAAGTAAACAGAATGAAAATGAAGACGAGAATGAGAGAAATAAGTTTACTGTTTGGAATTCTATTTCCTTTGCTGTCATTTGGTCAAAACAGTTATACCGACAGCCTTATTCTTGAAAGGGAAATTCATGACAAGCAGTTCTTCGAAGAAGTCTTAAACGATGAAGAAAGGGCAATCGTTAAAGAGATTTGTTATTTCTCAATCGATACGAGTTACATTGTAGAAGCCGAATTCACTCCGAAAAAAGGAAAGCGCTTCATTATGCCGATGAGTAGTGAACGGATTCAATACTACAGAAGTGTCGGAACCTTGAAATTTACCGTAAACGGGAAAGGATGTTCGCTGCAATTGTACAAGAACCTTAGCTCAACCGATAAAACCTTCAAGAATTACTATTTCCTTCCCTTCCGCGATGGCACAAGCAATGTTTCCACATATGGTGGCGGTAGATACATGGATTTGATCCTAACCAAACAACAACTGAAAGGCGGAAAAGTAGAAATCGATTTCAATACCTGTTATCATCCGTATTGTGCTTATTCAGATCGCTATTCTTGTCCGATAGTGGAAGCCAGCAACAGGATTGAGCCGAAGATCGAGGCCGGGGAATGTTATAATTTAGGAGAGCATTAAGTTTTCCCCTGCCTAGGCGGCAGACAGGCACGGATGAGCACAGAAGAAAACGGGTGAAAAATTGCTAATTTTTATCGCAAACACTCAAATGAAAATTCCACATATTGTTTTTCCTCTAACTGTATAACTATGTCCCTATGTGAAACCACTATGTGGCTATGTGTTAGATAAGAAATATATTACTATTCCTCTGTATCCAAAATCTCAACCACCCGCCCTACTTTCTTATCATCAGTCATGATCTTAATTCCATGCGGATGTGTGGGTGCGCTGGTAAGAATGCTTTTTACAATTCCTTCAGTGATCTCACCACTTCGCTGATGATGTTTTTGTATGAAAGCAACCAGCATTCCTGGTTTGATGTCTTTACGTTCCGGTTTCATGTAACAAAAGTACTAAAACCTTATTTTTGAGAGGAGAAATGCATTTATGAAACAGATCATCCTTACATTCAGCTTAATTTCATTCGGCTTTTTATTTAGTGAATGCTCAAACAAAAAAGCAACCCCGTCAAAAGATAGTTCTGAAAAAAAAGTAACAGCAAAAAAGCCTTTAGACGATCGCAAAGAAGTCCAGAGACACGCTGACCCGGAAACAATCGATCCATATCTGGAGGAAATCAAAACACTTCTCAATTTCAAAGAACCGATCCAGGAATCTCTCGAATGGAAGGACAGCGTTGGCCGGCACATTGTAATTATGAGTCAAAAAGACATCTACTGGACAGATTCCGATTACAATACACATGATCTGCAAAATGCCGAAGTAAATTGTTACCATTACTTACAAAAAAACGCTGAAGAAAAATTTACACAAGTATGGAAAATCCAAGATTATGTAAAAGATTGCGAGGTTGATGCTATCGCTAAATTCAAAAAAAATGTTCTTCAGAAAACAGACCTGAATGAAAACGGAATTGCTGAAGTTTGGGTAATGTATTCCACGGCTTGCAAAGGAGATGTGAGTCCGAGCATATTAAAACTCATCATGTATGAAGGCAACCAAAAGTATAAAATGACCGGGGAAACAAGAGTTGACATAGGTTCTGAATATATGGGTGGAAATATCAGTTCCGAAGGAAAGTTCACTGAAAGACCGATATTCCTGGAATTTGCTAAAACGCTTTGGAAAAAGAATGTTAATGAGGTTTTTGGGGAATAATAAGTGACAAAATTCCAGGGAATTTTCCAAATTAGGTTTTTTAGGGATTTAGGGGATCTTTAATACTTCAAAAAACAGACAAACCTAACAAACCTAAAAACCGTATTTTTGATTCTCTCAACGACAAATACTATGAAATTATTCGTACTTCTTTCAGGATTACTATTCGGAAACGTTCTTTTCGCTCAAAACAATTTCCCGACATTCCTTGCCGGAACCTGGAAAATGGAGAAAGGAAACACCTATGAACATTGGGATAAATTGTCTAAAACCTGTATGAAGGGATATTCATACGATATGAAGAAAGGACAAACCATTGTTCGTGAATATTTGGAATTGAGCAATCGTACCGATGGTGTTTTCTACATTCCGACCGTAATTGGACAAAACGATGGCTTACCTGTTGAGTTCAAGCTTACATCCTCCGATTCTGCTTTTATCTTTGAAAACAGCACGCACGATTTCCCGAAAAAGATCATATATAAAAAACTTTCTTCTACAGAAATTTATGTGCAGGTTTTAGGCGCAAACGATAAAGGTTTCTCGTACAAAATGCAAAAGGTGGATGGGAAACCAATTGTAGAAGAACCGGAAACCGAAAACACTACCGATAATCCGAATTTCGATGCGGAATTGGCGAAGAAGGTCGGTTCAGACGACTACGGAATGAAAAGTTACGTTTTTGTCATCCTGAAAACAGGAACAAATACAACCACGGATAAAAAGTATATCGACAGCTGTTTCATGGGACACATGAGCAACATGGATGTTCTCGTAAAAAAAGACCAATTGGTGGTAGCCGGTCCTTTCCAGAAAAACGACAAAACTTATCGCGGATTATTTATTCTGAACGTTGCAACAATAGAAGAAGCGAAGAAAATCCTGGCAACTGATCCTGCTGTAGATGCCGGTTTACTCGACTATGAAGTTTACGGTTGGTATGGTTCTGCCGCGCTTTCCGAATATTTGGAAGCATCTGACAAGATCTGGAAAAAGCGATTCTAGCATATGCTGAAGAGCATTCATCACATCGCCATTATTTGCAGCGATATTGAAGTTTCAAAACGATTTTATACCGAAATCCTTGGCTTGGAAATCATTCGTGAGGTTTACCGCGAGGAAAGACAATCATGGAAAGTCGATCTTGCGCTGAACGGTAATTACGTCATCGAACTGTTTTCGTTTCCCGATTCTCCGCAGCGCGTTTCCCGTCCGGAGGCTTTGGGTTTACGTCACATTGCTTTTGGTGTAGAGAAGCTGGATTCAATGGCTAGAATCCTGGAATCAAAAGGAATTTCTTCAGAGCCAATTCGAATTGATGAATATACCGGAAAGCGATTTATATTTATTGAGGACCCGGATCGCTTACCTATAGAACTTTATGACATTGGTTAATAAACCGGGATGAAGTTGAACTTGAATATCTTGATTAAAATCATAACATAATGAAAATCCCTCCTTACCTGTTTTTTCCGGCATTTATCTGTATGTGGTTTGCTATCAGTTTCATTCTCTCACGAATGGGCTGGATGCACGTTGTACGAAAGTATCGTAGCATATCCTACAATACAGGAAAAAAACTTGGCCTTACAAGATCGATCATAAACGGAATACCCTATCGGAATGTTCAATGCATATTTTACAACGCGAACAACATCTACATCAATAATTTCGTGCTGTTCCGTGCATTCCATCCTCCGGTGCTAATCCCAATCCGAAATTTCCGATTAATTATAGATAAAAGCTTCCTCGGAAAAAAGGACTATTCCCTGGTATCAGAAGATCCGGTTTATATGGAATTCCGCCTGGACAGGTCTCAGGGCGAAGAATTTGAACAATTCCTCCTTGAGCATAACATGAGAGACTTGATACACGACAAAATCAACAGGTAGTTTTCAAATCGTTCAGCGCTTTCTTTAACATTTAGAATTCTAACACGTTCTCTCTTTTAACTATCTTTCTGCAAAATATTTGTATGAAAACTTTCTACTGCGTTGCGTTATCAGCTTGTTTCTTTTTACTGGCTTCCTGTTCAAACGAAAAAACAAAAACAGCCTCTTTCGAAGAACACAAAGAACATTTCGTAAATGAACTTTGGAAAATGTATCCCGGCTGGGCTTCGAGCGTTGGTTTTCATGACTACGATTCCGTATTGACCATTCCCAACCAGGCACAACGGGAAAAAGAACTGAAATTCTTAGAAGAGCATCTTGAAATACTACATGCGTTTAATAAAAAAGAACTTTCAAAAAGTGACCAGATCGATTACCAACTGATCGAAAATTACCTTGAGGGTTCCAAATGGGAAATTGAGACTTTCAAATCATGGGAATGGAATCCATCGAACTATAATGTTTGTGGCGGTTTTGCAGAAATGCTGGCGAATGAGCAATTGCCGCTGGAAACAAGACTTCGAAATATTTCAAAACGCATAGAAAATGTCCCGGCGTTTTATTCAGCAGCAAGGAAAAACATCAAAAATCCGACTGCTGAACATACACAATTGGCAATAGATCAAAATCGTGGCGGAGCAAGTATATTTTCCTCAGATCTTCCCGCGAAAGTTGAAAAAAGCAAATTGACTTCCGGGGAAAAAGAAGAGCTTCTCTCCAAATCAAAGAAGGCTGAAGCAGCTGTTCTGGATTATGCAAATTGGCTAGAGAAAACACCAAATCCCAATCCGCGTAGTTTCCGATTGGGAAGCCAATTGTATAAGCAGAAATTCGAATTTGACATTCAATCCAACAGTAGTGCGAAAGAGGTTTACAATAAGGCCTTAGCTCATAAAAAAATGCTGCATGCCAAAATGGTTAAAATCAGTAATCAGCTTTGGACCAAATATTTCGGACAGGAAAATCCTCCTCAGGATGAATACAAAATGGTAAAAATGGTTATCGATAAAATTTCTGAGCAGCATACCACTCCGGAAAATTTTCAGAAAGAGATCGAAAATCAAATACCTGAGCTTACAGCTTTCGTGAAAAAGAAAGACCTGCTCTACCTCGATCCGAAAAAGCCGCTCGTTGTTCGAAAAGAACCGGATTACATGGCTGGAGTCGCAGGAGCTTCTATTTCTGCTCCCGGTCCATACGATAAAAACGGGAAAACCTATTACAATGTAGGAAGCATGAATGGCTGGAGCCCGGAACAATCTGAAAGCTATTTGCGTGAATACAATGACTATGTTCTGCAAATCCTGAACATTCATGAAGCCATTCCAGGACATTATGCACAATTGGTTTACAGTAATCAATCGCCAAGTATTATCAAGTCAATTTTAGGAAACGGAGCAATGATAGAAGGTTGGGCGGTTTATACGGAACTAATGATGCTGGAAAACGGATATGGTGCAGCAAAAGGAGAAAAAACGGCAAGTCCTGAAATGTGGTTGATGTACTACAAATGGAACCTCAGAACAACCTGTAATACCATTTTGGATTATTCTGTTCATAACCTGAACATGTCGAAAGAATCTGCGATGGATCTGCTTATTCGTCAGGCATACCAGCAACAAGCTGAGGCGGAAGGAAAATGGAAACGTGCAACTTTGACACAAGTGCAGTTATGCAGTTATTTCACTGGATTCTCGGAAATAGTTGAACTTCGGAAAGACCTGAAGAAAAAATTGGGGATGAACTTCAACCTAAAAGAGTTCCATGAAGAATTCCTGAGCTTCGGTAGCGCCCCTGTACGTGATGTTCGAAAATTAATGCTGAAACAATGACAACAACACAGCAACTTGCAAAACACTTGCGCGAAGTCTATTTTGGAGGAAATTGGACATGGTCGAATCTGAAAGACCAGTTACAGGATGTTTCCGTGGAACAAGCTTTAAGAAAACATGGCGAGCTGAATAGTATTGCGGCTCTGACTTTTCATATCGATTACTATGTTCAGTCCATAACCAATGTCTTAAAAGGTGAAAAGCTCACTTCGCATGACGATTTCAGCTTTGAACACCCCGAATTCGAATCTGAGTTTCAATGGAAAAAATTCTGTAAGCAATGTTTTGAAAATGCGGACGCACTCTGCTGGCTGATCGAAAAACTGGACGATTCAATTCTCAATGAGATTTTCGTTGCTGAAAAGTATGGAACTTATCATCGCAATTTATTGGGATTGATTGAGCATACGCATTATCATCTGGGACAAATTGCCATGATTAAAAAACTGGTATAATAAGAATGTCGGGCGTGAACCCGACATTCCTTTTTCCGCAGTAGTAGATAGTATTAGACCGCGGTGACTTATCTTTTGATTACCTGACCAACAAATCCGTTCTCACTGATAAGTTGATAAACCCCAGAAGAAAGTTCGGCAATGTTCAGACTGAAAACTGGCGAATCCGGTTGAATACTGAGCAACTCCCGTCCGCGTAAATCTATGAGCACCATTCTTGTTTCCACAAAATTGCCGGTTTTGATCCAGATAACATCTTCGACGGGAACAGGATATATGGTATATGCTATGATCTTATCATCAACAGACAAACCGTCCAGCTCAATCTGATTGGAGGTCAATTCGCACCCCATGGATGTTGTCAGTATCACGGTATAAACACCATTGCCATATTGGGAAACATCAATTGTTTGTGAAATTTCACCGTTCAAAAGTGTTCCATCAAGGTACCACTGCAGGTTGCCTGAAGCTGAAGTAGAAATGCTGTTCCCGTTCTGGACAATTACCGGAGCAGCGTCAGGAACATAATTACAGCTCGTTGTTGTTGTAATTCTTGAGTCAATGAAAAAAGTTTCATAATCCGTCCAGGCGTCACAATCTCCCAGCAAATAAAATCGAAGTAACGGATCCAGCCCATCAAAAAGAATATCATGCTGTTCTTCCCTGTCAATGGAAATGTTACCACCAGAACTTCCTTCTCCGAAATCACATGCAACATTTGAATTGGCAAAGTAACAATGAGCACCTCCTGTAATGGCAAAAAACTGTTTGCACGAAGAATTCAGAGCCTGGTAAATTGGAGAGTGATGATCTGCCGCTGGTGTTACTGCATCTTCAGTACCTGAGAAAATGGCAGCAGGTATTGCAACATCAGCTGCAGCAGTAATTGCAGAAGGATTAGTTTCTGCAGGAGCCAAGCCAACAAGGAGATCAAAATCAGCATTTGCGTCTGATGCAGCCAAAAGGGTTGAACCTCCTCCCATTGAATGTCCCATAACAGCGTTCTTACCGTTGTAATGGCCAAATGCGAAGAAAGAAGGGTTGGCACAATCAGTCACAAAACGATTGGCTGCAACAACCAGGTCTTTAGCAAAATCGGCATGCACAGGAGAAAAATTCCCTTCAGTTCGAGGAAAGATCAGTACGTAACCTTTTGGGACAAGATTCTCCCAGATGTTCTGATAGGCATCCCAACCCATAACGAAACCATGTCCAAAAGTAATCACCGGGGATTGTGTGGCTGCGAATGGAACATTGTCTCCTGTTGAAACTGCAGGGTAATAAACTTCACACTGTATTTGTCTTCCTGAACCACCACCACTTCCGTAGCCGCCTGTCCGTGAAGGATCATTATAAGTAATTGTTCTGTGCCCAATAGGGTACGGCTGAGACCAGCTTGTAGCATATATGCCCAAGCTCAGCAGGAGTAGGAGTTTTTTCATAATTAATAGTTTGGGGCAAATATATTCATGGAAATCAAAGTTTTACCACCATTTTCACAAAATGTTATTTTTACAACATACTAAAATTTTATCAAATCGTTAAAAAACACACAATTAAGAACAAGACTAAATAAAGGATCTTTTCTATCTTCATGCAAAAACTTTTGTGAATTATCTCGGTCACATTTATTTCTCCAACAACAATTTACGATTAGCAAAGGCCAACCTGTTCGGCGACAGCGTGAAGGGAACTCACCTGGAAAAATATCCGCTTCTCGTTCAGCAAGGAATTCGTCTGCACCGTGAAATCGATAATTACATTGATCATCACCCCAAAGTAATGGAGCTGGTACGGATCATTCGTCCGGATCTACCGAAAATTGCAAGCGTTGCTGTTGATCTTTATTTCGACCATTTACTCGCAAAGAACTGGAAAGACTGGCACTCTACTCCACTCCCCGAATTCCTGGATCATGTACATTCCAACCTGGAAAAAATAGATAAAGAATATTACACCGACGATTTCAATTTCTTTATCAATCGGCTTTGTGAGATGAAATGGATGAATGCTTATTCCACGGAATACGGGCTTGATAAAATGTGTAACGGAGTTAGTCGAAGAATTAGTTTTGACAACGCATTGAAGAACGGATTGTCAGTTTTTCATAAATATGAAACTGAAATAGTTAAGGCGTTTAATGAATATATGTTGGATGCAAATGAACATTTCAAATCAATTCATTTGGGAATAAAATTGTAACTTACGCCTCCCTATGAATCGGAAAAAACTACTCCTCATTGCTCTGATCACGCTGACAGTCTGTGCTGCAGGCGTATATTTCCTTGTTCGAAATACTGATCATGAAGACGAAAGAAAGAACCCGCTTGTATCTAACGAGCAAGATCTTCCGGCAATTCTGAAACGGGGAAAACTGACTATTCTTGCTGAAAATGCTTCCACTTCTTTCTTCATCTACAAGGGAAAAAAAATGGGATTCGAATACGAGATCTTACGCGAGTTTGCTGAAGACCTTGGAATTCCGTTGGATGTAAAGATCATCAACGACCTGGACAAAATGAACGATCAGCTGAACGAAGGTGAAGGCGATATCCTGGCGTGTAACTATGCCGTAACTCGTGATCGACAAGATGTAGTTTCTTTTTCCGTACCCTATTTTCAAACCAACCAGGTATTGATCCAGCGAAAAGTGAAGTCTGGTGAGAATGCCCCGGCTCCTATTATCAATGATCCGATCCAGCTGGCGAAGAAGAAAATTTGTGTTTGGCCGGGCTCCTGTTATTACAACCGTTTGATGAACCTTCAAAACGAAATTGGTGACACCATCTTCATTAATCCTACCCAAGGTTACCAGGGTGTTGAAGAATTGATCGAACTGGTTGCCGACGGACAAATCGATTATACAATAGCAGAAAAGAATATTGCAATGATCAATGAACGTTATTATGACAATATTGACGCTTCACTTGCCATTTCCTTCAAACAAAACATTGCTTTCGGACTTCCGAAAAACGCCCCGCTCCTAAAACGAAGATTGGATAAATGGCTAAAGAAATTCATGCAAAAGGAAATGTATTCCTTCATTAAGCGGAAGTATTTTGAACAGACCAACCAGATCTCCAATTTCCAGAATGAGAATTTCAGCAGTAAGCGAGGAGCTATTTCACCGTATGATTTGATCCTCCGCTCAGAAGCTATTCGCTATAACATTGACTGGCGATTGGTTGCAGCTATCATTTATCATGAAAGCGGTTTCGATCCGAATGCAAGAGCTTTTGGAGGTTCTTACGGTTTAATGCAGTTTATGCCGGGAACGGGCCCTAACTATGGCGTTTATCCAAGTTCACCTCCTGAAGTGCAAATCAAAGGTGGAATGAAATTCATTGCAAAACTGAACAACCTTTATAGCGACATTCCTGCAGGTCCTGAACGGAATAAATTCATTCTTGCAAACTATAATGCCGGAACAGGTCATATCCAGGACGCCCGACGACTAGCACAGAAAAAAGGAATGAATCCGAATCTGTGGGAAAATAACGTTGCCAATATCGTTCTGAATCTTGGGAAACGCGAATATTATGATGATCCCGTTGTAAAAAGTGGTGCTTATCGCGGAAGACATACCTATCATTATGTAAACAAAGTATTGGAGCGCTACGAGCTTTATAAGACTCTGGCTAAATAGTCCTGTTTTTCTTACCTTTAAGCTTCAATTACTGCTCATAATACACTCAAAATGAAACGATTTGTACTCTCAACTATTTTCAGCTGCATTTATTTAGTTGTATTTTCCCAGGATCCGGATACTTGTGAATACGTAGCCAATAACAATCAGATCGGTGGTTTAGACTGCGCAATGGGTTCATTAGCCTCCTATCAGGCAGATTCATATCAGTGGTTGAACTGTGATGATGCCTTTGCACCTTTTGAAAATGAAACAAACTCCTATTATTCAGGCGCACAAACTTCAGTAAATGTAGCTTTGGTAGTCAGCTATCAGGGTTGTGTAGATACGAGTGACTGCAACTACGTATGCAGTTGGGGAATCGAAGAAAACGTTTCAACCGGTAAAACGCTGGTTAAGATCATTGGCATTGATGGTAAAGAATCGGAGGATCAACCGAATGTTCCACTACTTTATATTTACAGCGACGGCACAACAAAAAAAGTGTTTCGGATAGAATAAAAGAGAAGAAATAGTTAATCTTTCCTTTTCAAACTTTCCTCTTTCCTCTAATAAGTTTACTTTTAAGTGTGCAAGAAATCATTGTCATACAAGGTCCGACTGCGAGTGGAAAAACAGCACTCGGTGTGGCTTTAGCCAAACATTTTCATTCGGTGGTCATTTCAGCTGATTCCCGCCAGTTCTATACAGAAATGAACATAGGAACTGCGAAACCATCGAAGGAAGAAATGCAGGGAATCCCGCATTATTTCATCGATTCCCATTCTATTCATCAACCTGTAACTGCAGGAGCGTTTGAACAGGAAGCTTTGAATTTGCTGGAGAACGAACTGTCGAACCTGCAGAAAGTAATTCTTGTCGGTGGTTCAGGAATGTTTGTGGATGCGCTTTGTAAAGGACTCGATAGCGTTCCTGTGGACCAGGAAATCCAACTGCAGCTTCGTAAAGAACTGGAGGAAAAGGGCCTGGAAATACTTTTGGAGGAATTGAAAGAAAAGGATCCGGAGTATTATCATCAGGTCGATAAAATGAACAGCCATCGTATTCTTCGAGCGTTGGAAGTGATCCGGAGTACCGGCAATACATTTTCTTCGCTAAGAACCAATTTCAAGAATGACAGGAAGTTCATCTGCCGCTATTTCCATATTGATCATGAACGGGATATTCTCTACGAAAGAATTAATCACCGGGTTGATTTGATGATGGAAAACGGCTTACTGGAAGAAGTGAAATCGTTGAATCAATTCAGAAATATTGCGAGTTTGCAAACTGTCGGATACAAGGAATTGTTCGATTACCTCGATGGTAAGTGGTCGCTCGAAACCGCCGTTGAAAAGATCAAGCAGCACACAAGAAATTACGCCAAACGACAAATGACCTGGATCCGAAGAAATGAAGAATCCATTCCTTTGTTCCCCCAACGCTCCAACAACATTTTTCTTGACGTAATTCAGCATCTTGAAAATGAACCGGATAAAGATTTGGAATGATAATTGAAAGTACTGCGGCATGTTCGAATTAGATAAGATTTTCCTCTTTAGAATTTTGGACTTTAAAATTTAGAATTAGCAAAAAATGGATATTTATTTTGAAAACGTAATGCCTCACCCGCTCGCCTCGATCAAGCATACCAGCGACAGCATTTGGGGAAACAATACGCATTTGAAGTCCGGCAAGAAAATACTTCTCAACGCTTCCAGCGGGAAAGGAAAATCCACTTTTTCAATGACCGTTTTTGGCGTACGATCCGATTATGAAGGTACGATTCGTTACAACGAAAAAGACATCAAAACGCTTTCGGTTGATGAATGGGTTGAAATTCGCCAAACAAAAATCTCAACGGTTTTCCAGGATCTTCAGCTCTTTCACAACTTGACGGTTAAAGAAAACCTGCTGTTGAAGAATTCGCTTACAGACTTTAAAACCGAAGCGGAGATCCGTCAATTGATCGACGGTTTCGGAATTGATTTCAAGTGGAATGAACGCTGCGGCCTGCTTTCTATGGGACAACAACAGCGCGTAGCCATTGTTCGTGCTTTATGTCAACCGTTCGAGTGGATCATTCTGGACGAACCGTTTTCGCACCTTGATGAAAACAACAGCGTGAAATGTCTTGAAGTAATTGCTGCGGAATGCGATAGACAAAATGCCGGTTTCGTACTTACTTCTTTAGACGACGACAACCGTTTTGCTTACGATTACGAACTAAAACTCTGAGTTATGTTGAAGCAGTTATTATTCAGGTTTCAGGACCGTAAGCAATTGTTTATTGCCGTTGGTGGTGCATTTTTGGGAATGAGTTTCCTTATTACTTCTATTCACTACCTGATCCAGGTAAACGAATTCGGTGAAGGAGCTGATGTTCTTGGGCCAAATACCATTATTATCGGTAAAAAAGTTTCAAACGCCAATACATTAATGTTGGCTAAAACCGAGTTTACAGAACGTGAAATTGAGCAGCTGAAAGAAGAGCCCGGCGTACTTGATGCAAGGCCAATCATAGCTAATAATTTTGATGTTTCGTTTGAAACCGCCGATCCCGATCTTCCGCGTTTTCGTTCGAATGTCTTCATTCAAACGGTGAACAAGAATTTCATCGACGTAAAAACAGATAAATGGAAATGGAAACCCGGTGATTCTATCGTTCCACTTATTATGCCCCGTGAATTCCTTGTAATGCTTAATACGTATGCATTATCCAACAACATTCCGCAAATCAGCGATGAAATTGCCATGAGTGTCGGATTCAAATTCACACTTCAAAATGACACGTTGAAAGAATGGATGAACGTTCGTATAGTTGGTTTCACCAATGAGATCAGCTCTATGCTTGTTCCTGAAAGCTTTATGAAATGGGCAAACGAACGTTACGGAAAATCGGAACCGATGAAAATCACCCAAGTCATGCTCTCCGGTGAAGAAAGTAGTTTCGGGTTGATTGAGGAAATGATGAAAATCCGTCATTACGAGTCAAAAAAATCACAAGCTGTTATCGGTCGTTTGAAAAGTATTGTAAGCACGTTGATCCTTGTAGTTCTTGCCATTTCGATCATTGCCGTATTCCTGAGTGTTTTGGTTTTGATCCAGTATTTGCAGCTGTTGATTACCAGAAATGCTTATGAAGTACGGACTTTACTTCGACTGGGCTATCATCCGAAGGTACTGACAAAACAATTCGTAGTTTATTTCACCAAAGTGTTCGGAATTGTAGCTTTCCTTAGCCTGGTTAATTTTGCCCTGCTGAAATTCTACCTTGATAGTGTATTTGAAGACGGCGGATTGTATATCGGAACAAATTTTACTGCGTTCAGTATCTCTGCTCTTTTCCTTGCTTATGCTATATTCGCAGTTACAAGTTATATCAGCGCCAAAAAGGGAATCAGTAATGCCAACAACGGTTAATATTTTGTTAAAGCAACTACCTTTGCGCTATGTCGACGTTATTAGAAAAAGATAAAACAACAACCATGAGAAACATCCTGAAGAGTTCATTGATTCTTGTATTGATTTCTTTAAGCTTCAATGCGTTTTCGCAAAAAATGAGGTTTAAAGTTGACGGTGTGAAAGACACCACGGTTTTCCTGGCGAAATATTGGGGAAAACGATTGTTTTATGAAGATACTGCTGTTATGAAAGGCGGTGTTGTGGAATTTACTGCAAAACCGGATTTAAAGCCCGGAATGCTTGCTGTTATTTTCCCCGGACAAAAATTTTTCGAGTTTATTTACAATAAAGAGGAAATCAGTATTGAAACGAAATCACCTGATTTTGTACCAAACCTGGTCGTAAAGAAAAGTGCTGAAAATAAAATCTTCGTTCCTTATATCCAGTTCCTGGGTTCGCAGCGTGCAAAAGCAACTGCACTTGACAAATCCAAAAAGGATGAGCTTGACGCCATTTCGAAAGAAGTGTTGGCTTACCAAAAGAAATTGATCGCTGATTACCCGAATACGTTCACAGGGAAAATGGTGAAAATGTCATTGGACATTGATTTACCTGAGCCTCCAAAGAACGACAAAGGTGTAATCACAGATTCCGGTTATGTTTTCAGATACTTTAAAAAACACTTCTGGGACAATACAGATTTGAAATACGACGGATTGGTAAACACTTCTATCTTTGAAAACAAACTCGAACAATACCTTGGAAAAACAGTTATTCTCCAGGATCCGGACACGGTTCTTGCATATGCCCTACCGCTTTGCAACAGCTTAACGAAAGGTTCAGAAATGTTCAAATTCTGTGTTGACCATATCACGAATACGTTCGGAAAATCGAATATTATGGGAATGGACAAGGTTTACCTTCACATGTTGAAGAACTATTACTGTTCCCGTGATGCAAATGGGAAAAGTCCGGCGTTCTGGATGACAGAAGAAAAACTGAAGAGTGCTTGTGAAGATCTGGATATCAAATTGAGATTGGTGAAAGGTGAAGTACCACCGAACATTACGCTTCCTGATACAACGGACCAGGTTTGGAAAGACTTCTACTCTTTAAAAAGCGAATATACTATCCTTTATTTCTGGGATCCGGAATGTGGCCACTGTAAGAAAACAACTCCGAAGCTACAGGAATTGTACGCGAAAAAGTTGAAAGCAAGAAATGTTGAGGTTTTCGCAGTAGGAAAAGCAACAGGTGACGATTTCGAGAAGTGGAAAAAGTACATTAAAGATCAGGGATTGTCGTTCATCAATGTTGGTTTGACAAAAAAATTGTTTGAAGCAGTGAGCATTGATGCCGGTCCGATTGTTCGTTCAGGTAAAACCGATCTGAATTCATTGAACTATCACAAAACCTACGATATTTTCGCTACACCGCGTATCTTCTTACTTGACAAGGATAAAAAGATCATTGCGAAACAATTGACAATCTCTCAATTGGAAGATTTGCTTGATCATCTTCAAAAAATCCAGAACGCTGAGAAGTTGTTCCCTTACGATCCGGAAGAAGAAGAAAATATGCATTAATTAAATTACACGGAATAAGAAAGGTCATCCGCCTCTGGCGGATGACCTTTTTTGTTTTAAACACTATTTATCCCGACTTATCTGAACAAACATAATTTTCACAGAATCATTGTTTTTTGAAATTAATTTCTACATTTAAACCAAATTCAAACTCACTATTCATGAAAAGAAACCACTTATTGTGCGCAGCACTTTTACTTTCTACCCTAAATGCCAACCTATTATCAGCCCAGGAAAACATTCTACCCGAAAACGGAAATGTAGGAATTGGAACCACCACTCCAACAGAAAAATTGCAAGTTAACGGAACCGCCAGGATTGATTCCATGCTGGTAGTTAAAGATTCCATGATCGTTCAGAAAGGAACAGTTTTACAAGATAATCTTACCGTTGAAGGTGATCTGAAATTGATCGGCAACGCTTATTTCAATCAACCGATCTTTTATTCCAACTATCCAGCCTTAACTCCAGGTTCAGCGGGATTAAAACTTATCGGAACAGATGCCAGCGGAATACTGAAATCACTTAATTTCCTCGAGCTTATTCACGGAGATCTTTTAACGTGTAATCCTGAACCTGACGGAACATATTTACCTTATTGGAAAACAGGAACGAACAAAGTCTACGTTGACTGCCCCAACACTTTTGTGGGAATTAATACAATCAATCCGACACACAACCTGCATATTATTGGAGACCAGCTCACCACGGGAGCCGGACAATTCAAACAGCTTGGAGTGAACACAGAACCCAATTTATTTGCTGCTTTGAATATAAGAACGGGCAATACTTTTGGAACCGGCCTGGAAATTAACATTGATAACACTTCTCTATATACCAAAGCGTTGTTCGTCCATGCCAACAGCCCTAATGCTGAAATTATGAAAGTGATTAAGGATTCTGACAATCCAAGCATAGTTCGATTTATGCTAACGGCAGATGGCTACATGCAAATCCACAACGGAACTCAGAAAACCCTGCAGCTGGATACGGATGGATTGTTACGAGCCAGACGAATAAAAGTAGATGTGGTCAGCTGGCCTGATTATGTTTTTGATGAGAATTATGTGCTACCTACAATCGAAGAAGTAGCAACATATATCGAAAAGAACAACCATTTACCAGGAATTCCTGATGCAACGACCATGGAGAAAGAAGGTCTTGACCTTGCGGAAACCAACAAAATTTTAGTAGAGCAAGTGGAAGAATAAATGCTTTACATCATAGAGTTGAAGAAAGAACTGGAAGCATTGAAAGTAGAAATTGAAGCTTTAAAGGAAGGAGAATAAAGTCATGAAAAAGTTGATTTTAGTGCTCTTTCTTTTAGGAGCGAATGGCTGGAGTGTTGCCCAGACGCAGAATATGTCAGGCGATCTTACGAAGTATTGGTATTACCGCTGGCGTTTGCGTAATGATTTTATGGTGATGGGAAATGGACCTGGTGAAAGTCTTATCGCCGAACAACGGAATACCGGTAGAAAAGATTTAGTGAAATGGGCGGATGCTTCCTTAATGCAAGGCTATTACTTGTCCATGCTTGCCATTGAACATAAAATACTGGAGGATTTGGGACGTTTTGAGGATTTATTAAATAACGAACGTGAATTATACTTTGCACTAAAAGCGTTTGAACGTTTAGATTATTGGACAGAAACGATCTATTCCGATGAACAACCTAACAATAATAATGTTGGTCGCAGAACAGGAGATATGACTCAGCGAGGTGATATCAATGGGTATTTTTATCGAGATGATGTTCCTCCTGATTTCTTTGCTAACCTTCCGCATTTATCAGTTCCCACACAGTTTTACTCCAATTATTTTTCCATGAACAGCTTAAGAACTGGAATCAGATATCATACTAATAGCTTGGGAAATACTGTGTTTTCTCACCATGCTGAAGGAGATTTTGAGAATCATTATGTTCAATTCGGAGCTACAGTTGCTAATGACTGTTATCTGTGTCCACCCCTAACTAATGCTATCCCATATCTACCTATCGTCAACCATAAAAAGGGTCGTGAGGAAAAACTATGGAGTTTGGGAGAAATGAGTCAGGATCAGGCGATTCGTTTGATGCTCGGGTTTGTAACCATTGTTAAGAGTATTCCGAATATTGATTTCCAAATCGACGTAGATAAAGATGGTGTTACAGATGTCAACTTCAACTTCGTGGATCAGGCAAGAAGACATGCTACAAATATCTTAGGACGTGCCTATGGTTTTCGTTCTGGAACCATAACAGTTGACCCGGATGAAGTAGAATTTGTACCGAACGCTGCTTTGTTTTTGGGACCGGTTGCATTTTGGAACACCCAGGGTCCAAGAAACCTTGATGTTGAATTCGGTGATTATACTTTTTACGCTTATCCGCTAAGAAAAATGACACCATTTTTATTTACAACAAATAACGATTTGGCGATCCAGGGAGCTTATTACAACACAGGTTTTCAAGGCAATTTTTATGATGTTATGTGGAAAACCGGTGTTGGTGGATACAATAACGATAACAATTCACACATGGCGTTTATTTTGAATGTACTAGCTAATTCCGGCCCGATCAATGACAATAATGTCCAGGCACATTTGTACGAAAAATCAAGCGAACTGGATAAGGATGCGCTGTATATGCCTTTCTATGAATACCTCTGGGGATGGAATTTGAGTGGGAAGCACAAGAAAAAGAAAGATGATACATATTACAAAGCCCAGCAATGGCTTGATGTAGCACCATGTGTGGGTCCGCATAACTTTGGAAATGTGAATTCATCCGGAGTTTATTCCCCGGATCATGCGACAACGGGCTTACCTGTTTTATGGAACCAGGCATTTTTATACGATGCCGAGAAACACGAATGGGAGGACGGTAAAAAAGGAAGCAATAATGTGTATTATGAGGGTTGGTTTTCAGGTCTCGATTATATGATGTTGTATAACACCGTTTATGCAAACCTAACAACCGAAAGGCCAATGTATCACGATTTGATCAATCGAATAGTGGATTATCCGATTTATACATCCAATTCAACAAGCTTAACAGAATATAGTGCTAACGGTTTATTGATTGGAGCATTTGAAGACATGAAAATTCGAAATGTGATTTCCGGAAACGCTTCAGTTGAAGTAAAAGCATTGGATTTCATTGAATTGCAGAACGGAGCGATTATCGATCCTGAAATCAGTGGGTCTATCGACATTTATCCCGATAAATTAACTTGTACCGCAGGCAACGCAACCGGAGTAGTAAAGATGGATGAATGCTCAACCTGTTCACTGGAACAAGCAATGGATTTGTCTATCGTACCCTCTATTAAATATCCAATTCGAAGTTTAACTTCAGAGGACTATTTGATTGAAGCTGTCCCGTTTTTTTTATCTTCAAATATTGAAGCTTCAGAATTAGTCATTTATCCAAACCCGACTACAGATGAATTTTTTATTTTGGGTGGAGAAGTACTTGATGTACATTTGTTTGATGCGCTTGGAAATGAACTTCAGCTAAAGGGTGAGTTGATTAATGGGTATGATGTAGTACAACTTGCTGCGGGAATTTATTTTGTTTATGTAAAAACAATTGATCATGATGAAATTATCAAAATTACAAAACAGTAGTTTCCTGGTATTATCCCTGATTTCTATCTTAAGTTGCAGAAACAAACAGGAATTTGGTTTCCTCGGGGATATCGAGGTGGGTAAATACGAAATCGTTCAGTATCGTGAATATCCTAATGGCTCAAAGGACACTCTAATATGGGAAGCTTACGGGCCGTTGTATTTACAAGAGGCAAAGAGATATAGTTTTTACATCGATACAACAACAATCTTTTATCGAAGTTGTCAGCTTTTAGAAAATGGAATTTCCTTCATTGACTATAATAATATTACGGATGGCAATAGATCTTACAATTCAGAAATTCAAAGTTTAACCGAGGATGAAATTTTGTTGAACTACTCATATTACGTAAATAGTAGTGGGATAGTATCTGATAGCGCGAGCGGTCACATAACGTTTAATAGAATTCCGCAATGAAGACAATTTCTTATCTGATTTTATTAGGCACATTTTTGCTTCTTTCATGTAGAAAAGAGGTTGCAAGAAAGTATTACTTACTCACTTATAAGTTTTCTAGCGGAGAAACAATCACAGTTCGGGGACGAATCTTTGAGAAGGACAAAAAATATAAAGAAAAAGACGGAGACGATATTGGTGAACACTTGACTGTTAATGATCCGAATTCGATCATTTTCGGTTACACAGGAGATAGCGATTTAGGGCACCAGATTTATACTATGTTTAAAACCAAGGAAGAAAAACTAACAGGAACCTGGATTCAGGTATTGGATATCCCAAACTCTTCTTTTGCTAATAATCAAACCATTAAAACCAAAGGTTCCATTGCTGTTGTGGGCGATTATAAAAGTCCGTACCGAAAATTCAAAGTGGAGAACGGAACATTTACCTACAAATGGGCAAATGCTGGGGATTATGGAATGAATGATACCATTCTAACGGGAACCTGGACGTTGAAAAGGGAGTAGATGAAAGCATTATCAAATTGGTTAAGCTGTAGTATTTTTTTAACTTTTTGGAGTTTGGTTTTATCCACCTGTAATAAAAATCCTTACAGTAGTGAATTCGGAGATCTGAAAACCGGGAAGTACGAAATAACTATGTTCAAAGAATATCCAAGTGGGGCGAAAGATACGTTATCGAATGAGGGCTATGGACCTAGGAAGTTTTTTGATGATGTTCTTTCATTTGAAGTAATTGGTGAGGGTCCTGATATAGCAGGTTGGGGATTATATTATAAAGATTATGAACTTTATTATTATTCGGAATTGACATCAGGAAACAAGAGTTATAAAATTACCGGAATCCAACATTCTGAAACAGAAATGAAGGTTGATTTTGCACCAATTGTTTTTCCACCTACTCCACCATACGATAGCGCATATGGAACTGTGGTATTTAAATATATTGAGTTATGATTAAAAATATTGGATTTGTGATTTTGTTGTTAATCTCCTTTACATCTTGTTTCAAGGAAGTAGCAAAAAAAGATTACAATTTGGTGCTAACCTTTGAAACGGGTGATGTGTACATCTTTACGGATGTGATCTACGAAAAGGACAAAAAGTATGTTGTCAATGGTTCGGAAGACGAAGTAATGAAAGGTTATGCCAAAAATATGATCATGTTTGGAAATCGTCATCTTTTTCTGACCGATAACAAATACTTGGTTGGAAGATTTAATGATCAATTAACTATCTCCAACTGCGGTTTTGCAAACGGACAAGATATTGTAACCGAAGGATCAATTGCACTGGAGGGGAAGTACAAAAGCCCATTTAGGAAATTTAAGGTTGAAGAAGGAACGTTTACACTTCATTGGGGAAATGCAACTGATTACGGGATGACGGATTCTTTGATTTCGGGTACGTGGACTTTAAAACGAGAATGAAAAAGCCCGATAAATTTCTCTACCTGGCTTCTATTGTTCTATTACTTATCCATACTCTTGAACATCGTTTGGTAACCGTAGCAGTTTCCAACAGTGTGTTCAAAATCGCTATGATTCTTGTAGATCTGTTTGTAGATCGGATTTAGTTTGTCAAGTTTTTCCAGGTCATAATCCGAAACGTAGTATTGATCAATATCGCGGATCATTTCGTACTGGTAACACTTTCCTGCCATATTTAGTGCAAGTACTTCGAATTCTTCCGTTGTCGCATTCTCGGCAGCAATCTTGTAGTAATGCTGTGCCTTCTTGCAATAATAATATTCCTCATCGTCCTCAAAACCTTTCTGGCTTGGGTAAGCGCTCCAGAAATACCTGCGCATCATCCACGCATTTCCGTAATAACTCATGTTTCTGTAACAATTGGCCACGCGGAAAGCAGCCTTCGCTTTTTTGCTTCCTGAGGATTTGTTCACTTCATCTATCAATGACATCAATTCTTTCAGAATTTCAGGCTTGGTGTAGTTTTTCCCTAATTCTTTGCTGTGACGATAATCCGTTTTCCAATAGAAATCGTTGTTGAACGGGTCTTCGCGAATATATTGTCGATATGCGAAACTCTCCGATTTCCATAATGTATCGTTCACTTTCATTAAAGCTGAATAAGCCGATTTCAAATCATCCTTTCGTACGTACTTTGTTCCCAACATATCATACAAACGATTTGATTCCATTTTGATACGGTCGTAGAATAAGCGCTCGAAATCATCTTTGATCGTGAACTTGTCCAGGAAATGAATCAATTGCTGCACTTCATAGGCTGAACGTGTCGCATCCAAATACTGGAAATAATCTGTGTAATAATCACTGTCTATTGTTGTTGTAAAGGCGTTATTACGCCAAACCCCATAAGAATCGTAATCGTTGGTGTATTGGTTTACGATAGAAAACACAACCGCGCTTTGGTTCGGATGATCATGTTGTTCCAGCTCTTTTGCTATTGCAATCAACAATTTGGCGTTCCCGTAATGCTCTTGTTTCAATAATAACGCTCTGGCATCTTTATTCATTAGTTCCCGATCTTCATCCTGGCCATAAAGTGCCATTAGGTAAAACTCTTCAAGGAACATACGTTGTTCGGCTGAAATTCCGCTCTTTCTGGATTGGTCAAGCAATTGCTGGGTATTTATTTCATTAGAACGTGATAAGTATTTGCTATACTCGGCCATGATTGTCCACCACGTGGTATTCGTTTTTCGTTTGGCTGCAATTGATTCCATGAACTCATTCAGGTATGACGCGTTTTCACGTGCATCATCAATGGTATTTCGCAGCATCGAAGCTTCATTGTCATCTTCATCACTGTAATATTCCCATTGCGTTCCGTGGAAGTTCAGGTAATTCGTTGTCATGGTTTTATGCTCCACTTTATTGATCTCCCGTAAAACAAGAAAATCCAGGCTCGGGTGTGAAGGATCTATTTGCGCAATTGCATCCATATAATCCATAGAGAAATACTGGTTTGTACAACCTGCAAAGAAATTTATCGCAATTCTTTCATCATCGGTTTTCGCTATTTCTGACAAACTCTCATAGCCGAAATTATCGTAGATCATTTGACCAATGGCCGGACGTTTTTCTTTTGAATGCAGGAAGATCTGAGCATACTGTAAAACAACTTCGTTTGTATTCGTTTCAAATCCCAGTTTGAAATATAACGCCCAATAATCAATCGCATCTTTAAAGGAACCTTCCGTAAAATACTTTGAATAGATGGATCGTACTTTTTCCTCATTCTGATTGTAGTACGCCAAACGGATCGCTAAATGTGCATACCTTCTTTTCAACTGCTCGTTCTGTTCCTTGTTTGCCAGTTTAAGCGCTTTCGAAATTGCTTTATTTCTTTTCTTTATATATGAATCTCCGACATATTCCCAGGCTTCGTCATAATTGTCACCGTTCAGGTAAGAAATCGACTTGGCGAAGATCAGGTAGTTCAAATTTGCCTTGAATTGTTCTGACTGTAAAGCTCTGATCGCACCATTGTTGGTGGCCGGATCTCTTAATTCTTTTTCGGTTGCAACATAAATAGCGTTGTAAACATCTTCGTAAAGAAACCTGTCGTTCAGCGCATCCATCCAGAGCATGCAGTTATCTTCGAACATATTCGAAACATCGGCAGTTTCATCCGGATAGGAATACAGGTTCATGTTATAGAAATAGTAATCCCCGCTTTTCGGAAAAATATATTCCGGTTTCAGGAAGTTGTAACGCAGTTCTTCAGCACGGGGATAAAACCCGCAGGCATTTAGTTGAACCTTACTTCCCAGTAAGCAAATCGTAATAAGAATTAATCTTTTGAATCCCATAGTCGTTAACTTGATTTTCATTTAATTGAAAGAAAGAAATGGTAGCATCATTCCTGAAGTAAACATTCTCGTTCACCACTTTTATACATGCTCTTAGTTCTTTGTCTTTCACTTTTTCAAACTTTATTTTATCGCCTTTTTCAAAACTCACCCGGTCGATCACCGTGTCTTTCGTCACCAATCTCCAAAACCTCGATTGCACAGTTGAAACTGATTTCACCTGCTCTTCCGACAAATGAACCATACCGGCAAATTCGTTGCTTTTGTATACCAGGACATTATTAAACACAGGAAGTGCGATGTCTAGCGGAACAGGATATTCACCGCTTCCTTCAAGATACTTTTTCAATTCTCTCACCTCGAGGATAGAATTGGAATTCTTGTATTTGAGTGGTGAAAGCAAATTATAGCACATCAGCATCGCACGGTCTACAGGTAAAATCCCCATTTCTTTATGAAACTTGTAAGGATATAACCGCAACGTTGCGGAAAGCTGACACTTCAACAGCGGCTTAAGAGCGCTCAGAAATTGATGGTAATTGTCTTTTGTAGAAATGGTCCAGTCGCAATCTATCTGTACTTCATTGTACTTTTTGAACGAAGCGAATTGCTCTGAAAATCTTTTGCTTACCAGGTGAACAATATTTTCTGCGAGACGATTGATTTCTTCTTCGGTAATACTTTTGAAAACTGCATTTTCAATGAATACAGTTGGAATGACTTCAGTTTTGTTTTTCAGATCCGATTTAGCCAGCGAAAACACAGACTTCGAGATTGGAACCGCCTGTTGTTTAGCATCTATTCCTACTTCGAAGAATTTGACATACAATTTTTCAACCTGGAGGGAATTCAGTGCAGTTTTTTCTTCCATATTTAATGAAGACTGATCACTTTCCCAGTAGTAAAATCCGCGTTTGAGTTTTTTGTCTGAAAACCCGTTTGAAAAAAAGCCAATGGCAAAAAGCAGACAGGCTATCAGAAATGCTCTGACCAATGCCCTATCCCTGATTTGACTATTCATGAGTCAATAGTTTCTCTTCTTTCGGAACACGGAACAGGAATAATAATCCCAAAACAAAGAATACAGCAATTGAAAGAACGGAGAAACGCATATCACCGAAAACCATTTCTGCCAATCCGAAGAATAGTGTCCCCATAACAATTCCGATTTTCTCGGTTGCGTCATAAAAAGAAAAATAACTGGCGTGATCCTCCGTTTCAGGCAGGAATTTGGAATAGGTAGAACGCGCCATCGCCTGAACACCTCCCATTACTAACCCCACTCCGCATGCCAAAATGTAAAACTCAATTGGTGTATGAATAACGTATGCAAACGCACACACTCCGATCCATATAAAGAGCGAGATCATTAAGGTTTTAATGTTTCCTATTTTTCTTGATATAGTTGACATTAACAATGCACCAACTGCTCCAAGAATCTGTATCAACAAAATAGCAATGATCAAACCACTGGAATCCTCTTTTCCATCTACCACTGGCCAATCAATCTCGGTACTTGCAAAATAAGTAGCCATCAACATTACAGTTTGCACTCCTGTATTGAAGAATAAAAAAGCTGTAAGGTATTTTTTCAGACGAACGGTTTTCTGAAACTCAAAGAACACCTTCTTCAATTCCTGGAAACCTTTCCAGATATAGCCTTTCTCTTTAACTCTTTCGGATGTGACATTCGGCAGAACTCTATATGTCAATTGTGCGAAAATGATCCACCACAAACCTACCAGGATAAAGCAGTATTTCGCCGGCATACCTTCGATTTTTTCAGTAGTAGCCGGATTATCAAATACTCCGAAAATATCAGTCTTCATCAGGACAATACACACAATAAGAAGGAGCATTGAACCGAGGTAGCCCATTGTGAAACCTCTTGCAGAAACACGGTCATGCAATCTTTTAGGAGCAATTTCGGGAAGATAGGAATTATAGAAAACGAGTGAATTCCAAAAACCTATACTGGCAAAGAACAGGCACATTAAACCTATTTCCAGATAACCGGCAACTGCCAGATCTGTGAAGAAATAAAGCGACATGCAAGAGATTGCTCCCAAGTAGCAAAAAAATTGCAGGAAGCGTTTCTTGTTCCCTCTGTAATCCGCAATACCCGACAAAAACGGGGACAAAAACGCAACGATCAGGAACGAGGCTGAAAGCACAAAGCTCATTAATGCCGAATTGGAAACATCCCAACCAAAAAAATGAACGAGAATGGATTCTTTATCTCCTACCGGAACTTTATCTATATCATCAGCAAATCTGGTAAGATCAGCGGCATTATTCAATGCGATCTTACCTTTTTCCGCTTTGTATAAATTAGTGGTGATGGTTGTATAGAAAATAGGAAATACAGCCGAAGAAATAACCAGATTGTAAACCGAATTGGCCCAATCGTACATAATCCATCCGCGGATGATCTTTTTATTTCCTGATTCCATAAGTAGTATAAATTGGTTAATGACTTACTTTATCGCCATCAACATAGTCTTGTAAGTACGCAAAGTATTCTGTCAGTTTTCCGTCTGCGGTAGTTTCTGTTCCTCTCGCAATAATATTGTCAGGATCTTCCCCAAAAAGTACAGGGAACACCACTTTTATCAATTCATTTCCAAAATCTTCGGAAGCATCTTTCGGAAGCTCACAAGGCAAATTGTCAACGGCCATAACAGCAATTGCACCTTCTGCGTTCCACTCTACCTCCTTCTCCGTTCTCGGATCATAACCGTAAATAGGATCTGCAATTTTAGAAGAGCGGATCGTACAGGCAATCGGTCCGGCAATATCACAGGAGATATCTGCAACTACTTTTAGCTTATCTGCCCCTAGTAAATCTACATTGGTTAAGATATTCGGTGATTTATTACTCCAGAAATGACACGCGATGTAAACATCCGAACGCTTGGCAAATTGTCCGAAAGCGCTTTCGTATAAATGAGGATTTGCATAAAAATCGCTTTTCACAAATTCACCGCCGTCTCTTCTTGCGTAATAATCTTCTACATCCAAATGGGTAAAAACAGCTTTGTTGAAATCCTGGTTGAGGAATTCTTCCGGGCTGACCTCTGTAAGCGGAACAAGATCCATAATTTCGCGGGCACCGTGACCTACTCTACCGAATCCCGTAAGCACCAGTCGCATTCCTGAAGGGAACTGAACTTTCTTCAATTCCGCCTCCATTTCCTTTCTGTTCTCACATTGATTGGCCGGTTTCAGTTCGTAAGCACCAGTTTTCTTTCCGTAAACCATCAATGCGTTATACGCTCCCACAACTCCGGCGTATCGTCCGAAACCGATAATACGCTTGTTGTTCTTGTCTTTCAGAACTTCATAATCGGTTAATTGGATCTTACGTTCCAAAATCGTTTTGAGCAATTCACGATTGTACGGTTGTTTCTTGATCGTGTGGGAAAAGAACATATATCTCTTATTCGGCAACAAATCTTCCTTGTTTACCTCTTTTACCCCAAGAATAATATCGCAGTCGTTCAAATTGTCAACCACCTCAATTCCCAGATCGGAATATTGGTTATCTGAATAAGACCGTACTTCACTCCTTTGAACTTTAATTTTGACAAAAGGAAATTTCTCCTGTACGATTAAACATTGCTTCGGAGTAAGTGGAACCCGCTTATCAGCCGGAACCTTTCCTTCTCTAATCAATCCTAACGTAATTTTCTCCATAACTCTTTAGCCTTTTATAGCTGCGGCATAATAAATTGGTCAACAAACTCCCTTACTACGCCTTTTCCACCTTTCTTTTGTAAAACAACATCGGATATCACCTTGATTTCCTGTACGGCATCAACCGGACAGGCAGCTAATCCAACTTTTTTCATTATTTCCGTATCATTAACGTCGTCGCCTATAAAAGCAACTTCACTAAAATCAATTCCAAGTTCCGTACACCAGGCTTCTAAAATTCCCAGCTTCGGATCACGGCCTATGTAAACATGCCCAATCTTCAGTACGTCAGCTCTTCTTCTCACCATTTCCCCTGTAAAACCAGAAGAAATAATTCCGAATCGCATTCCTTTTTCCTGGGCTTTCATGATCGCCATTCCGTCTTTGGTATTGTATTTCTTCATCTGGTCACCATTTTCCATGAAATACATTCCACCGTCGGTCATTACACCATCAACATCAAGGATAACAAATTTTATCTTCTTTGCTTTTGGAGCAAGATGATCAAAAATTACCAATGGTTTGAAAAGGAGCGAATAAAAATCAACTTCATATTCTTCGGCAATAGTTTGCAGGTCTATCACCGACAATTCGCCCACCGATTCCACATTGAAATCGTGCAGCATCTGGTAGTAATCAACCCCGAATCTGGCGCTTAAGCCTTTAATATTCTGTTCTAAAAATTCCATTAGCGAATTTGATAACCAACAGCATTTGCCAATGGCTTGATGTTTCCTAGTAATTCTTCAAACTCCTGGTGATTCAACTGTTGTGAAGCATCCGATTTCGCCACTTTAGGATTCGGGTGAACTTCAATCAGCAAACCGTCAACCCCCAAAGCAACACAGGCTCTTGTCAAACCTGCAATTCCATATGCATAACCCATTGCGTGACTCGGATCCAAAACAACCGGAAGGTTTGTATAATGTTTCAACCATTCCACACCGCACAAGTCAAGCGTAAAACGCGTTCCCGTTTCGAAAGTTCTGATCCCACGTTCACAAAGCATCACGTTTTCATTTCCACCACTCAAAACAAATTCAGCGGCTTGTACAAATTCCTGTAAGGTTGTTCCGAAACCACGCTTGATCAAAACGGCTTTCTGCGTTTTAGCGCAGGCACGCAAAATTCCCTGGTCGTACATAGCTTTCGCTCCTACCTGGATAACATCAGCGTGCTCAATGATCTCGTCAATATGTGTGGCGTCGCGCGCTTCCGTCACAACGGTAAAACCGTATTCTTCGCGCATTTTAGCAAGCAGTTTTAATCCTTCCAAGCCTAATCCCTGGAAACTGTAAGGGCTTGTTCTCGGTTTGTAACATCCACCGCGTAAAGAAGTCAATCCGTTTGCTTTTAATAATTCAGAAGATTGACGAATTTGTTCTTCGCTTTCAACGGAACATGGTCCTGAGATCAAAAGCGTATTTCCTGTGTTTCCTCCGATGGTAACATTTCCAACAGTTACTTCACGCGTTGTTGTTTTGTATGAACGGGAAGCCAATTGCAAATCATTGGCAAAAACCCAATGTTCATCAACATACTGCTCAATCTGAGCCGGCACTTCCTTTACACCTGAACCTGTAATTAAAACCTGCTTTCCACCTGAAACAACGTGAAATGCTTTTACCGATTCAGCTAATTCTCCCGCACGTGCGGAATCAACATTTTCTTTAAGATGAAGAATCATATTTCTCCTTTAATCAAGTTTACGAACGTAACAATTCCAACCGCCTTGTCATTTTCATCTACAACCGGCAAATAACTAATCGGGAACGAATACATTCTGATCATTTCCAACAATTCATTTACCGTTGCAGTATCCTTACAGGAGATCGGGTTACTGTTCAACAAATTAGTTAATGCCAATCCTGTCAGATCAGCTTCATTCTTAATCAACGCCTTTCTTACATCGGCATTAGAAACCAATCCCTCCAGCACATTACTTTCTCCAAGGATGAGAACAAATCCCAATTTCCCTTTTTCAATTTCAGAAAGTACATTCATCACAGAATAATCAGTTGAACGCAATTTTGGTGATTCGTTAAGCGGAATCATAAAATCACGAACCATGAATTGTGATGTAACTGCACGTTTCGTCAAGTCCATTAATGCGTGACCAACACTTGGAGCATTAAACAGGAATGAACCGGAAACAGAAGATTCAACCCCCATATTCCTTAGAATAAAACTCACCTCCCCGTTCACACCACCATCAACGTGAACAGCTTTGTCGGGAAATTGTTTCCTGAACTCACGGATCTTTCCAAAATTCTGAGCATCGAACTTCCCGCCACTTTGTCCCGGAATGGTTGCCATCAACAAAATGAAATCGAAATCCCTGAAATTCTCAAACACCTCAATTGGCGTCGGGGTAATGATCGAAAGACCTTTCTTTCCTGAAATATCTGATGGGATATCAATTTTGCCTAAAGCATCTTCGTACTGAAAAGTCAGGTATTCAACCGGATGTTTACGCAACAGGTCGTAATACTTTTCAGGAGCATCAGTGATAATGTGAAGATCAATCGGCGTAGTGCAAATGGAGCGAATGAAGGCTATGTCGTCAAATACGGATAAATCATCATTGCAATCCACATGCAACAGATCCACCCTATGAGCAACTAAATCTTCAATTACTTCCGAGAGATTTCGTTTCTTATCCGAATAAACAGACGCAGAAATTTTCATAGAACAAAAATAAGTATTGTAAAGCCGAATTGGTGCACCTCACACCAAGAAAGAATTAGAGTTATTAACAGTTTTTTATGCTTTCTACAACGCTTCTGTTAAGAATCTCTGTTGTTCATTAAGACTTGGAACAAAACAGTTAGAAATTCCGAATTTTTGTCGGCGATTGGCCACAAAATTATACACCATATCACGCAGAAATGCGGGTAAAATCCAGCCCAATTTTAAAAAGAAATGTGGGAAGTTCAAATGATGACTTATTCGGAGAATCGCAGCTGATTTTCGATAGAAATTTCTGCCGTTAAAGAACACTATTGTTGATAAATCCGGCTCCGGCTGATTATGACTCTTGAAGAACTGTTTTGCAAAATCAGATTGGAGTGCACTAAAGAAGAACTGCGCTTTTTTATCGTGCTTAAGAATCCATTGCACACTTCTGTTACATAGACCGCAATCACCATCGTAAAAGACTATTTTCTTTTCCACCACTTAAAATTACAAAATTACCTGCTACTTCTCCTCTATTTTGGCAGGCTCAATACATCACCTCCAAAGGGGGAAACTTTATTTATTCTAATTTTGAAGCAAAGTTGAAATTATGAAAATTGGAGTTTTGTTGTCGGGTTGCGGTGTTTATGACGGTTCGGAAATCCAGGAGGCAGTTCTTTCGCTATTGGCAATTAAGGAAGCAGGAGCTGAATACGTTTGTATTTCTGTTGATGCAAATCAGCACCATGTTGTCAATCATATTACCGGAGAGGAAATGAAAGAAAACCGCAATATGTTGGTGGAATCTGCAAGAATTGCACGTGGTACAGTTATTCCAGTTCAGAATGTTAACCTGAATGAAATTGACGCCCTGGTGATTCCCGGTGGATTCGGTAATGCAAAGAATCTTACGAAATGGGCCTTTGAAGGTCCGAGCGGGGAAATTCTTCCGGAGATTAAATTATTGCTGGTAAACCTGGTAAATATTGGCAAACCGATAGCCGCACTTTGTGTAAGTCCGGTTGTTCTTGCAAAGGCATTTGAAGGTTCAGCAATAGAAGCCACTTTGACATTGGGAACAACGCAGGAAAATTCACCTTATGATATCGCAGGATTTTCAGCCGGAATTGAATCTGTTGGCGTAAAAAGCGAGATGAAAACGGTTGCAGAAATTACTGTTGACAAGCAGAATAAGATCGTTAGCGCACCTTGCTATATGATGGATGCAGATTTACTTCAAGTAAGAAACAATATTTCACAGGCTATCAAAGCATTAGTTGAACTTATCTAAAGCAGAAATTCAGTTAAAGCCATTGTTAAAAGGGTCGTTAAGTTTTTAACGACCCTTTCTTTTTATCTCCCTGTATTACAACAATTTAGCATTTAAACCGTTAACCAAATGTGTATACGTTGTTAATACAAATCGAAAAAAAAAGCTGATAATACCGTTGGGATGGTGTACTTTTGCCTCGAAAATGGCTTTAGTTATAACGACTAAGAGAAAATAAATTTTATGAATGAATTTGGAAAACGAGGAACAAACGCCGATTTAAAAGCAACCATCGGGTTAGAAAATCTCGGTAATGTATTCTGGAATTTAACACCTGCAGAATTAGTGGAAGACACTATTATCAGTGGTCAGGGAGTTTTAACAGACACAGGAGCTCTTGCTATCGAAACAGGGGAATTTACTGGTCGATCTCCAAAAGATCGCTTTGTAGTGAAAGATGCTTTGACGCAAGACAGTGTGTGGTGGGGTGATGTGAACATTCCTGTTTCAACTGAGCAGTTTGATGCTTTGTACAACAGAATGAAAGCGTACTTGACAGGAAAAGATGTTTATGTTCGTGATGCGTATGCATGTGCTAACGACGATTTCAAAATGAACATTCGTGTTACAACTGAATTCCCATGGTCGAATATGTTTGCTTACAACATGTTCCTGCGTCCAACCGACGCTGAGATCGAAAACTTCGATGCTGAATGGAATATCGTTTGTGCACCTGGTTTCAAGGCTGATCCTGCGATCGACGGAACGCGCCAGTCAAATTTTGCTATCCTGAACTTTACACGTAAGATGATCATCATCGGTGGAACAGGATATACAGGTGAGATCAAGAAAGGAATTTTCTCCGTATTGAACTTTGTACTTCCTCACCAAAAGAATGTGCTTTCAATGCACTGTTCTGCAAACGTTGGAATGCAGGGAGATACTGCAATTTTCTTCGGATTATCCGGAACAGGAAAAACAACGTTGTCTTCAGATCCAAACCGTCAGTTGATCGGTGATGATGAGCACGGTTGGTCAGACAATTCTGTTTTCAACTTCGAAGGTGGTTGTTATGCTAAGACTATCGATCTTTCACAGGAAAAAGAACCGCAGATCTATAACGCGATCAAGTTCGGAGCTATCCTTGAAAACATCGGTTTCCATGAAGGGACTTCTACTCCTGATTATACCGACGGATCAATTACTGAAAACACTCGTGTTTCTTACCCGATTCATTATATCGACAACATCAAAATGCCTTCTGCAGGAACAAGCCCGAAGAATATCTTCTTCCTTACTGCTGATGCATTCGGTGTTTTACCTCCAATCTCACGTTTGACAACTGAGCAGGCTATGTATCACTTCATGAGCGGTTACACGGCTAAAGTTGCGGGAACTGAAGTAGGAATTACTGAACCGACAACCACTTTCTCGGCTTGTTTCGGTAAAGCTTTCTTGCCTCTTCACCCTGCGAAATACGCAAAATTGTTAGGTGAGAAACTGGAAGGAACCGATATCAAAGTTTGGTTGATCAACACAGGATGGTCAGGTGGTTCTTACGGAGTTGGATCTCGTATGAAATTGAGCTACACAAGAGCAATGATTACGGCTGCTTTGACAGGAAAATTGGACAATGTTGAATTTGAAACTTTACCTGTTTTTGATTTGGCTTTCCCAACTTCATGTCCTGAAGTACCGGCTGAAATTTTGAATCCACGTGCTACATGGGCAGACAAAGCTGATTACGATAAAAAGGCAAATCATTTGGCTGAGCAGTTCGTTAAGAACTTCGAGCAATATGCATCTGAAACTTCAAGCGAAATTTTAGCTGCCGCTCCAAAAGCAAAAGCTACAGTTTAATCAATAAGCTTAAAGAATATGAAAGGATTCGCCCATGGCGGATCCTTTTTTTTGTTCTTTTGATTAGTAATACGAAAGAAATGAAGTACTTCCTCCTATTCTTCTTACTGGTTTCGAATTTGAGTTTCGGGCAATATTCAGATGAATTTTCTGCTTTTTTTAAAGAAATTGATACTGGAATTATACTCCCTGATCAATTCAAGCAGGAAACGAGACAAACCCAGCTCCGGTTTCTTAGAAAAATGTACGAAGACACCTCTTCAATCATGTGTGCAGGAAAGTTGTATGCCGAAAATTTCGGTGAATTTGTCAACCGATATGATACTGCATTATACGTTCACGACTTTGACCTGGATGGAGACTATGACATTTTATTCTACGGTCGACTGTGTCCGGGCCATGAAAACACGGATGCTGTTCTATTTTTCAAGAACGGGAAGGAATATATTCCTCAGCAACTGGGTAACCGGATCATAAAAATGGAGTTGTCGAGAAAACGGAAAGAACTGGCAGTTCTTAAAACTCCTTGTTGCTCAGATTTTCAAATGGAATTCATGTATTACGAAAGTACAGATGGAGTTCAGGACATTATTCAGCAATATAGTCACCAGATATTTTTCGAAGATCATTTCGAAACGCCTCCGGCAATTATTGATACAATTTTGACAATCGTAAAAGAAATGTCAGTGATCATGTCACCGAATCTTACAACTGGAGATTATGAACTGTACTCTCAAATAGGTCCGACTCCGGAAATAGGCATTTTGAAACCTGGAATAAAAATAAAGGCTTACAATACGCTGGTTTATAGTGGAAAACGCTGGTATTACATAATCGCGAATGCAAACTCTGAAATTATTCTAAACGAAGATTGGAATCACAACTATTTCGGTGAGATCAAAGCAGTTCGCGGCTGGATTTGCCTAGAGTGATTTCATAATAAATGTTATTCTTAAAATCACCAGTCCAACCTTTCAATACATTCGTGTTTTGCAACAATGTTCAATCCATTTGAACTGTTATTTAACCTTGAAATGAAAACACAACCACAAGTCCTTTCGGTTTCCGAAGGCAAATCTATGATCTACCTGATTCCGGGAGTATTACTTATCACACTTGCCATTGCATTTGTTTATTTCTTCCCTATTGTTTCCATTATTCTTGTCGTTGCTGCTGTTATCTTGTTTCTTGCTGAAACAGGTTTAGAGATTGATCTTGAAAACAAAAAATTCAGACGATTCAAGAACGTAATTGGAATTGAAACCGGAATTTGGGAAACACTACCTGAAATTCTTGAATTTCATTTAAATCTGTCGGTAGAATCGAAAACAATGCGCGGAATTATAGCACCTGCCGGAGGTTGGAATAACAACCGTGGAGTTTCGAAATCCATTACCTATGACTTAAGCTGTGTAGATAATTTATCTCAAAAGAAAATCATCTTTGAATTCCAGGATTACGAATTGGCTAAAAAAATGACGAAACAACTCAGAGCTACGGAAAAATTCGAAGTAATAGATCATATTGCCATCAAAATGCTCGAGAATAGAGAAAAACGAATGAATCGTCGTTAACTTTGTAGTATGAAGCAATTATTGTTTTTCTTTTCGATGCTTTCTACAACGGTTTGTTCTGCTCAGCTTGAATTCCAAAAACTTGCCGACAGTACATTCATGTACACCACCTACAACACATACAAAGGACAGAAAATCTCGGCAAACGGTGTTATTCGTTTAACACAAAACGGTGCAATCATGATAGATTCTCCCTGGGATACAACGCAATTCCAACCTCTGCTGGATTCTATCAAAATGAAATGGAACCAGGAGGTGGTTTTCGTTTTGGCAACTCACTGGCATGAAGACAGGTCGGGAGGTTTAGAATACTATAAGAAAAAAGGAATTGCCACCTACTCTACCCGAGCTACGAAAAACTTATGTCGTGAAAACGGTATGCCGCAAGCAGAATTTACTTTTACAGGAGACTCAACCTTTCATATTGGTGGTGTTACTTTCGAAACCTATTTTCCCGGTGCCGGACATACTCCGGATAACATCGTGGTTTATTTTCCGTCAGAAAAGGTACTCACCGGTGGTTGTTTTATAAAGTCGGTTGAAGCTACAAACCTGGGAAACCTTAGCGATGCCAACCTCGGAATGTGGCCTGTAGCTGCGAAGAACTTAAAACGGAAGTACAAAAAGGTGAAAATTGTGGTTCCGGG
>Ga0307408_100000397_pt1 | contig 39406 bp, 36 predicted proteins | sample 322Cmetagenome_FD_202116 | JGI IMG/M metagenome (GOLD analysis project Ga0307408, IMG submission 202116) | Maize rhizosphere microbial communities from greenhouse at UC Davis, California, United States - 322HYB-C-3 | ecosystem: Host-associated > Plants > Roots > Rhizosphere > Soil | place... | reverse complement strand
GCATCTTCGATGGACTGCGTTATGGCGGCGTCCATTTGCATAGCGTAAACCACATAACCTTCCCCTTGAAGCGTGCGTTCGAGCTCGAGGGCCGCGTCCTTTCGCGATTTATAGGTGAAGACGACCGGCACCCCGGCTTCGGCGAAACGCCTCACCGCTCCGCCGCCTACTCGACCTGTGCCACCGGTTATCAGAGCCGCGCCATCCGGGAAGGTCAATGTGATCGCCAATTGTCTATCCTCTCGATCCGCGTTTTCTCGTGATATAATCCACCTGCCGCTGCCCTCATGGCCAGACGTGGTGGGTTCGCTCTGCTGTGTTCGCCGACGCCCCGGTGCCCTTGGCGTGCTGACACGCACAGGCGGCATTATCACCCTGTCGGGAACGTCGGCGACGTTGTGTTCAGCAGATCTTTCTTTTCAAGCCCGGACCCGGGCCCCGCCGGCTATATTTCTATTTAGCCGCCGCCCCATAGCGTTCATCGCGCGAGTAGCTATCGATCGGTTCCCAGACGCCATCGACAGGATTGTAGGGCAGAGCGACCTCGGCGCAGACATTGCCCGGCATCGGCACCAGGAACCACTTCTGCCAATCCATCGGTTTCTTGTCGCCCTTGGTATTGTACATGTCGATGATGCCGTGGGAGGAGGTGAGCTTGTCGGTGGGCTCGGCATCGTCCAGCGCGAACGCATGAATCCTGAAGCCAGCCTCCCGAACCGCATCGAATTTTTCCTCGATATCCGGCGTCGCGAAATGAATATGGTCTACCCGATCCTGCGCGTTGGGATCGTCGGCGAACTTCTTCGGGCTGACAAATTGCAGTTCCAGCCCGTTGGGGTTGATGAAAGTGGCGACCCTGACCAGATCTTCGCCTTCGCCCGCCGTCTGATAGGCAGGCTCATATTCGATCATGGCAGGGTCGAGGATCGCAAGCAGCTTTTTCCACTTGTTCACCGTCTCATCCAGATCCTTGACGTAAAAGGCGACGTGAGTCTGTATTCCGCGTGGCATATTCCAACTCCTTTTCCACATCATTACGTATCGGCATATGGCAGTAAGAAAGGCGGCATTCGTTTTATTTATCCCGCCAGTTGGCCTTTGTTGAACTTCAACGGCACTTCGGTGAAGGCGACGGACGCACCAAAATTCGGGGGTAGCTTCGGGCCTTCCTCCCCGAGCTCGAAGTCCGGGGCGAGCTTCAGCAAGGCGCGCAACGCCGCGGCAAATTCCACACGCGCCAGATGCTGGCCCAGGCACATATGCGGTCCGATGCCCAACGACGCCATGCGGCTCGACTTGCGCCGGAAGTCGATTTCATCTGGCCTGTCGACGAAACTCGGATCCCAGTTGGCGGCCGACCGGAACATCAGGGTCGGCTCGCCTGCGCGGAAGAGGTGCCCCCCGATCTCGATGTCCTTCGCGACTTCTCGGCCGCTGAAAGGGGTGGGGGAAAAGACACGAATGAACTCGTTGACAGCTGCCGGTATAAGGTCCGGATTGTCGATCAATTCCTGCCGCCGGTCTGGATTGCGGGCGAGATACACAGTCGAGGTGCTGATCGCCGCCTGCGTCGTGCCCAGCCCACCGATGATGAGTGTGTTGATCGTCTTGTTGATCTCTTCCTGGGAAATGCGCCGCCCGTCCTTTTCGAAGGTGCACAGTGCCCCCACGACGCTATCAGGATCCGGATCCTCGATCAGATCGGCGACGGTATTCGCGATGTCTTCGGCGTATTGGCGCAATTGGGCACCCCGCTCTTCTTCCGTACCGATAGCATAAGTGGCGTTGTGAATGGGGTCGTTATACTTGCGCCAATCTTCCGGTTCGAACCCGAACAGGCCGAGCGACGTCCGACCCGTCAGGGGCATGGCTATGTCCCGCACCAGTTCGGCCCCTCCGGCATCGATCGCCTTGGTCACCAGGGCTTCCGCCAGATTTTCAACCTTCTGCTGAAGCTTCGCCATGCGCGAAGGCGAAAAGAGCGGGTTGAGCGCGGAGCGGTAAAACCCGTGCTCGGGCGGATTGTAATTGGCCGGGATCAGATCCGGCATCAGCGACCGCGGCACCGACTGCGTCCATCCGGAACTGGGAAAGTCCGCCGGTTGGCTGGCTCTCTGCATGAGATCGAAACTGCTCACGACGTTGAAGCCGCCATAATGTTGCGATCGGAACGCCGGCGCTTTCTGCGACGCCGCCTTCGCGATATTCAGAAAATGCGTTTGAAAAAATTCGGAGCGATGATCGAAATCGTGAAAAAACGCCTCGACCTCGTCGGCGACGGCTTCATCATCCTTCATAATCTCAGCGAGCATCGAAAACCTTCCTTGTCATAAAGCGTTGAAGTCGCTGGTTGGCATGGCGCCAATTTTCGACATCTCGGCCATCCTCCAAATAAAAATCGATGTTATTACACCTAAAGCTAATAAATATTCGGAATATATGACTAGTATTTCTCGACATAAGTGCGAGTAAGTAACCAGTCTTCTATCTGCCACTTCTCGGCTATGCGACGATATGCGATGGTATAATGTCCATGGCCGTTCATAAGCTTTTTGAGAGCTCCAGTCTGACCAGTCCATAAGGTGTCTTCCATGGCCCATACGGCTCTTGCCGTATCCTGGCCCGTAAACTCCAACACCCGAAGGAAACCGTGATGCGCCGAAGTAACGGACTCCATTGAAGTCCTGACAAACTCGACGACCGCCTCCCGGCCCTTGACGGGGGGGATCGACGGATCCACCGCAGCCCGAAAATCGAAGACCGCATTCTTCGCGATCACGTCTCGAAATCCATTCCAGTCTTTTGAATCGACGGCGTGGAAATAGTCCTGCTGCAGCGTCCTGATGGCAAGCTCGTCGATGACCTTATCGTCCATTTTCCATACCCGCCCATGGTCCAGCGTTCGCGTAGTTCCAGGGATGCGACACTCGCCCGCGATCCCGGTTCGTCCGGTCGTCACGCGTCCGTGCTGGCCGCAAATTCGATAATGACCTTGCCACTGCTCCCCTCGGCGGCACGGCGCAGGCCAGCAAGGACGTCTTCGAAAGCGAACCTGTCCGTGACCATCGACCGGGCCTGGTCCTTGATTTGCGGCAATGTGGCCAGTGCTTCGTAAAGCTCCTCCTGATAGCCGACCGACCCCGTCATCATCATTTCCTTGCTCATCAATGCGCTTATATCGACGGGAAATGGCTGGCCATGCATCGCGACGATCACGAAACGGCTATGCGTCCTGGCCAGCGAAATCGTCGAGCGGAGCACGGAAGGCGCGCCGGCGGCGTCAAAATACATGTCGGTAGCGGCAACCTGCGTTCCGAACACGCTGGCTTCGCCATGCAGGGCGATGATTTGGCGTTTCAGTTCCTCGTCGCCGGCCTTCGCGTCGATGATATGGTCGGCGCCCATGACTTTGGCGAGTTCGAGCCGCTCTGAACTGAGATCCACGGAAACGACGCTTCCAACCCCCTTGCGCTTCAGCCAGAGCACGATGCCCAGACCGATCGGACCCGCGCCGAAAACCACAGCGCTTTCACCGGCCCGGGGGGATGCGCGATTGACCGCGCGCAGGGAAACCGCAAGGGGTTCGGCAAGCGCCGCGTCCCCAAAGGACAAGCCATCGGGAATAGGGAGCAACGCGTTGGTCTTCACCGCGTCGCGCACAAGAAGATAATCGCTGAATGCCCCTTCCGGGCCGCCATTGCCGATGACTGCGGCGGTCGCCATCGGATTAATTATGACACGGTCGCCAGCGCTGACGCTCCCGACGGCACTTCCTACCTCGACGACTTCGCCGGAGGCTTCATGCCCGATGGGCATCGGACCGGCATCGCTTTTCAAATGGAGCGCCCCGTCCTTGATATAATGGATGTCGGTTCCGCAAACGCCGCAAGCCCGCAGGCGCAACAGGACATCGTCTCCAGCTACATTGGGATAGTCCGCCGTGTCTATGCGGACATCGTCCGGCCCGTAGACGGAGACGACACGCATCTGGATTGCTTTGTTCATGGCATTTCACCTTAAGAAGCCGCTCATTGCCGGATGCCAACCCTGGGGTCGCGCGCACCGACTGAAGTCGAATATGCTGTTCCTTATCCCGCGGCCGCCGACCTAAAACAGAGCAGCCATCCAGCCCCCGTCGATGGTGATGATGTCTCCTGTATGGAAGGAGGCTCCATCGCTTGCCAAATAGGCTGCGATGGCCTCCAGATCCGCCGGCGTCCCGACGCGTTTCAGGGGCGCCCGCTGAGCGGAAAACGCATCGATCGCCGGATCGTCGACGATGCCGGTCTTAATATAGCCGGGGGCGACCATGTTCACGCGGACACCATATTGTGCAAGCTCTGCCGCCGCGGATCGCATGATGCCGAGTAGACCGGACTTGGCGGCGGAATAGGCCATCATGCCCGGCCCTCCTCCGAACACTGAAAGGCTGCCGCAGATGAGTATGGATCCGCCGGGATTGCCCGCATCGGCGCGCGCCTTCATGTGGCCGGCGGCCGCCCGGACTAGGTAAAAACCTCCGTTGAGATGAACGTCGAGCATATGCTGCCATTCCACGGTGGGAATGTCGACGATCGACGGGAAGCTCGCCCCGTATCCGGCATTGGAGACGACACAGTCGATGCAGCCACCGGAAAGCTTTACCGCTTCGGCAAAGGCTTCCTCGACTTCTCGCTCGAGACTGACGTCGACACAATGCGAATAGACGTTGGGGCTGCCAGCTTCGCGAAGTTCCGCTTCCGCTTCCCGGTTCTTCCCCTCATTCCGTCCCCAGATGACGATGTTGGCGCCTTGACGGGCCATACCGGCCGCGTAGCCGAGACCCACGCCGCCGTTCCCTCCCGTTACAAGAGCGGTTTTGCCCGTAAGGTCGAACAGTGAACCCGCGCGAATAGCTGTCATGTTACTGCTCAATGGCCGTTTTTACGGCGGCGATCAGGTTGGCGGCGCGCCTTTCGTTCGCCATCGAGGCACTCAGCAGGTTCGATGCATAACCAAAACCTATGCCGGCATCCCGTTCGGCAAAGCCAATCGCGCCGCCTGCCCCGGCATGGCCGAAGGACGCCGGCCCCAGCATCGGTACGGCTGGCTGAGGCAGCTGATACCCAGTACCAAAGCGGCTGAAGGTTCCCAGAACCGCGTCCTCGCCGCTGCATTGTTCCTCTACGGCGCCGTCCACGGTTTCGTCATCCAGCAAGCGCACGCCATCGATGCTACCCAGGCAAGCCGCATACATGCGGGCGATCGCGCGGCTGTTGGTGACGCCGTTCGCGGCGGGCTGCTCGATTCCAAGGATACGCGGATCATTCCAGGTCTGGGCATGCGGCGTCGGCAAAGCGCCGTTGGTGGTCAGGACCCTGGAAAACAGCGACTGCGGGTCCGACAGGGTCGCCAGCAGACGTTCGACAGCAGCCCGGGCATCGGGGTTCGTGATTTTCGACAATTCGTCCGGATCCGGTGTGCCATCGACCAAAGGGGCGAACTGGCCCGCATGGCTTTCCGGGAAGCCGATCCAGAAATCCATACCGAGCGGGTACGCTATCCTCTCGGCGAAGACATCGCCAAGCGACCGGCCGGTGATGCGGCGCATCAACTCGCCGGTCAGCCATCCAAATGTCACCGCGTGATACCCAAGGCCGGTGCCGGGACGCCACAATGGGGTCTGGCTTGCCAGATGCCCGGCAATGCTCGGGCCATCCAGTAATTGCTCGCGCGAAAGCCTCGTCTCCAGTGCGGGAAGTCCGACCTGATGACTCAGGAGGTGCCTGACGGTGAAGTCGCTTTTGCCGTTCGTCGCGAATTCGGGCCAATAGCTTGCCACGGTCCGATCAAGATCGAGCTCGCCGGACTGATGCAGTAAATTGTACAGCGTGGCGGTCGCGCCCTTGGTCACCGAATAGACCAGGCTTACCGTATCACGGCCCCACGGCCTGGTTCGCTCTGGATCGACGTGTCCGCCCCACAGGTCGACCACCAGCTCGCCGTGACGGTAGACGGACACACCGGCGCCGACTTCCAAGCCCTGCTCGAAATTGCGGACGAACGCGTCCCTGACGGCCTCATAGCCCGGCACGACCAGTCCCGCGACGGGGAAGTCGGTTTTTGTATCCGCCGCTCCGTTCATCGCGAACTGCTTTCTTTCTCGCGTAGTTCCGGGAAGTCGCCGTCATTCCACTCCGGCTCGCCCTCGGAACTGCCGGACGTGCTCCGCAGCATTGCGTGGGCGCGCAATTCCACACGCCGGATCTTGCCGGATATGGTCTTAGGCAGATCGCCGAACTCCAGTTTGCGTACCCGTTGCCATGCAGCCAAATTTTCGCGCGCGTATCTGAGTATTTCGAACGCCGTATCGCGCGTAGGCAAGTAGCCGGGCGCCAGCGAGACATAGGCCTTGGGAACTGCCAGGCGAACGGGATCGGGGGCCGGCACGATCGCAGCCTCCGCCACGGCCGGGTGCTTGATCAAAACCGATTCAAGTTCGAACGGGCTGATCTTGTAATCCGAAGCCTTGAACACATCATCGGTCCGGCCAACATAGGTGATATATCCGTCCCGATCGATCTCCGCCAGATCTCCGGTATGGTAAAACCCGTTTTCCCATGGGCTCCCCCGGCCGATATAGCCCTTCATCACGTTGAGCGGCCGCGCCTGGAAATCCAGACAGATTTCTCCCTCACCCTCGGTGACGCGCTCACCGCTATTGGGGTCGACGATTACGACGGCGGCGCCAGGAAGCGGCCGTCCCATCGAACCGGGCCGAAGCGGTTGCCCAGGCGTGTTGCCGACCAGGGCAGACGTTTCGGTCTGCCCGAAACCATCGCGAATGGTCAGTCCCCAGTTGCGCTCGACCTGACCGATAACTTCCGGATTAAGCGGCTCGCCGGCGCCAATCAGTTCGCGCAATCCTGAAGGGCGCGACCCCATCTCGGATTTGATCAACATTCGCCAGACGGTCGGGGGCGCGCAGAACGATGTGATTTCTTCGCGCTCCAAATGTCCGAGCAGAGCCGCTGGATTGAACCGGTCATAATTGTAGACCGCTATAGTGGCCTGAGCGATCCAGGGCGCGAAAAAGCAGGACCATGCGTGCTTGGCCCAACCAGGGGAAGATATGTTGAGGTGGATGTCGCCTGGGCGAACTCCCAGCCAGTACATCGTCGTGAGATGCCCGACGGCGTAGGAAAGCTGATTATGCTCGACCAGCTTCGGCTTGCTCGTCGTGCCGGAAGTGAAATAACGCAGCATGGAGTCCTCGACCGTGCCGCCCGGTCGCTCTACGGGATCATCACTTACCGATTTGCTGTCCGCATAATCCAACCATCTTGCGCTGTGTCCAACCGCGACGCGGGCACCGGGCACGCTCAGCGCATCGAATTTCTTCGTTTCCGCCGCGTTGGTGATGATGTGCCGGACATCGGCCCGATCGATCCGTTCCCGCAGATCAGCGGTATCGAGCGCCATTGTAGCCGGCAGGATGATCGCGCCGATCTTCATGATCGCCAGCATGGATTCCCACAGTTCCACCTGATTGCCCAGCATCAGGAGAACAACGTCGCCTTTTTGAACGCCCTTGCTGTGGAGCCAGCGCGCCATCTGGTTCGACCTGCGCATCATCTGGTCGAACGATACGGACTCCCTTTCCTGATCGCTAAAGACGACCAACGCCGGTTGCTGCAGCCCCCGCGCCATGCTGTCAAACCAGTCCAGTGCCCAGTTGAAGCCGTTCTCGATCTCAGGCCATGCGAACCCTTCGCGAGCCGCGTTATAGTCCATGCGATGTTCAAGGAGAAAATCGCGCGCACGTTCATAATTATCGCGGCTTAAATACACATCATCCCCATCGATTTTTTGGAACCACTACAACATTCGGTGTTCAAGGGCCGATTACGCTGCCTCGGCATAGGTGATCGGATCCCGAAGCTTGATCTCATGAACGGCAGGCAAAACCTCCCTGGCGATAAGGTCCGTGCTCTTGTCCGCAATGTCTTTGGGCATGTCGCCGAAACGCGTCACCAGCATGAATTCTTCGGGATGAAAATCCTCGGCGATCTGCTGAAGCTTGCGGATGCACTGCTTCGGCGTGCCCCACACATGGTTTTGAATATATGTCTCGGCGAGTTTATGCGCCATCTCCGACAAGCCGCTCACATTGTCGGACATCTGGGCATAATGCTCATAGCCCCTGACGTTCTTGAAGTGCTTGCTACCCAGTTCATAGTTGCGGGTGGCGCTGTCGGTATATTGCGGCAGATATCGGCGGACCAGGCGCTCTGCCTCCTCTTCGGTTTCCGCGCAGATCGCCGACATGTGGATGCGCGGACGAACCTCCTCATATCCCATCGCCATGCGCTCTTTGTGAAAATCCGCTAGGTCCGAATGATACTCATTCCACGCCTTTTGCGGAATGATGAGGGGGTGCAATCCCAGCTTGGCGCCGACAGCCGCCGACGTCGGCGATCCCCAGGCATAGCTCATGTTGTTCGCCAGCTGCGCACCGTCGCGCGGACGCGGCCGCATGGTGACGTCTTCGTAGTTATAATATTCGCCCTTGAACGAGAACGTCTCTTCGGTCACCGCCTTGCGGATGACCTGAATGCCCTCGAGCATGCGATCACGGGACTCGTTCATGTCGATGTCGAGCTGGCGGAATTCGCGCCGCGCCGCACCGCGTCCGAATCCGACGATCAGCTTGCGGTCGGGGCCCATGAGATTATGCAGCATCGTCATGTCTTCGGCCAGGCGAAGCGGATGGTGCCAGGGAACGACGACCACCATCGTGCCGAAATCGATCTTCTTCGTGGCTCCTGCGAAATAGGTCAGCAACTGCAGGGGATTGGTTGTCATCGTGTAGGGGCTGACATGATGCTCGACCGTCCAGAGCGAGTCGAACCCCTGATCCTCCAGCTTCAGAGCCGTGTCGATCTCTTCCATGAACCGCTTGACGTCCGCCTGGGGGTCTAGGGCGGGAGCCGCTTCGCCCCGCTCGGTCGCCTCATACCGATTCCAGTCTTGATAGTTCTGGATATACAGCGTGATTCCGCAGCGCATAGGTCTCTCTCTTCCTCTCTCCTGCGGCAGGCTGATATCTCCTTTGGAGCGCCTCGGCCGAGCCAAGAAGAGAATGCAGGTTCGCTAAACGAGAGTCAAGTTAATATGCCGGTGCATGATAGCCGATCCCAGGCATGGAGCCCCGTGCCAAACGCGCGCGCGGGACATAGCTGTCCTATATGGTCATCGTCCGGCCGCCGGCTCCGCGCGGCGGGAGGTCGTCACGATATCTTCTGAAAGTGCGCCTTCGATGTTGGGATAAGGGCGGCAGGCCAGCATCATCGTCGAGGCTATCACGAAGCTCGCGCCGAACACTATGATCACTTGCTCGTAACCCCACCAGTGCAGCAGCAGCGCCGGCAATTGCTGCCCGCCCAGGCAACCGAGCATGAAGACGCAATAGAAAATGCCGCCTATCGCCCCGTAATCTTTCAACCCGAAATATCGCGTCGTCAAATAGGCGATCATGTTGAATTCGGCACCTGTCGAAAGCCCGACGAGAACGGCGGCGGCCACCGCCACCCAATACTCGGGCGGAAGAAAGAGAAGAAGGGCACTGCTGGCGAGTGGCAGTATCAGTGCAATCGATGCCAGGCGTGGCGCGAAGACATGGTCCATCAGCGCCCCGGCGAGAAGCCGGCCGCCCAGGGCGGCGACGCTGAGGCCGCTCAAGACGCTGGCCGCCAGCAAAAGGGGAAGCCCCCGCGATGTCAGCATAGGAACAAGGTAGACGACATAGCCGGTGATCCCCATGCCGGCGAACATGAAGGACACCGACATGCACCAGAATTCGAGCGTCCTCACGGCCTGGCGCGGTGTCAGTCCCGCCAGCGGCGTCAGGTTATCGGCCTTCGACCGCATCACGTCGACCGGGGTTTCGCGAAAGAAAAACCAGGCGAGCGGAAGTACGGACAGGAGCATATAGGCGCCGAGCGCGAAATAGCCGACGCGCCAGTTGGTCTCCTGGATGACCAGTGTCGCGAGGAGAGGGGATATGGAGCCGGCGATATTCGAACCGCACAGAGCGACAGATACCGCCAGTCCACGAGCCTTCACAAAACGCTCGACAATGATTTTTTGCCAAATGATCGCTGAAACCAGTGTGTTTCCAGTGGCGATCACCAGAAAGCAGGCGAAGAATAGCTCGACTGACCTGGGAATGAGGCCGAGCGTTGCGGTGCCTAGCGCGATGACGACCGTGCCGGTGAGCGCCAGCGTCCGAGCGCTGAACCGTTTGATGAGCTGGCCGGTGAAGGGCGCGCCAATGATGCCCATTATCCCGATCAAGGCGAAGGCGGCCAGGATGAGTTCGGAACTCCAGCCAAAGTCCTGCCGGATCGGGCCGATGAAAATGCCGATGGAATAGGGGATGACGGACGCGAGCCCGACGCCCATCATCGCTGCAAGCAGCAGTGGCCAGTCGGCGCTGAATTCTTCGCGGGCGGTGCGTGATCCGGCTAATGCGTTCAAGGCATGCTACCTTCCTTGTCAGAGCGAAAATCGGGATATGGTCGGCAGAACAGCATCAGGGTCGCGGCGAACAGAAAGCAGCCCCCGAAAAACAGCAGTACGTCGTCGTAGCTTCCCGAACGGAGGAGCAGGGGAGGCAATTGCTGCCCTCCGATCGTCCCGATCATGAACACGGCGAACAGGAGGCCGCCGATCGACCCGAAATCGCGCAGTCCAAAGTATCGCGTGGCAAGGTAAGTTATCATGTTATATTCGGCGCCCGACGAAAGACCTGTCAGGACGGCGGCGGCCAAAACGGTCAGATAAAGAGGTGGCAGATAGAGCAGCAGGACGCTGCTGATGACCGGCAGCGCCAGCGCCAGCGCCGCCACACGTGGCGCGAACATGTGGTCCATGGCGAACCCCGCCAGTAACCGCCCGCAGATGGCGGCGATGCTGAACGCGCTGACCATGCTGGCCGCGAGCAGCAGGGCGAGGTCCTTGGATAGCAGCATGGGCACGAAAAACACGGTATATCCCGTCATGCCGACGCCAGCGAACATGAACGACGCTGACAACAGCCAGAATTCGCGTGTTCCAAATGCCAGGCTTAAGGAAAGGCCTCCGGTTGCTTCTGGCGGCCGGGCGACAGTCGTCCCAATTTCCGCCGACCGGCTGCGACGCGGCGTTTCGCGAAAAAACAGCCAGGTCAGCGGCAAGCTCGACAGGATCATGTAGGCGGCCAGCACGAAATAAGCGATGTGCCAGTCGGCACGCGCGATTGAGAGCGTGGCAAGGATGGGGGCCACGGCTCCGGCGATATTGGGACCGCAAAGGACGATCGACACCGCTAAACCACGCGCTTTCACAAAGCGTTCGACGACGATCTTCTGCCATATGATCGGTGATAGCAAAGTGTGCGCGGCAGCAACGGCGACATAGCAGCCCAGATAAGCCGGGACTGAATTGGGAATGAGGCCAAGCGCAACCGTCGCCCCCGCTAGGATGAACGTTCCCGTCAGGGTCAGATTGCGCGCGCCGAACCTTTCGATCAATCTACCGGAAAAAATGACGCCAACGACCCCCAGGACCGTGGACAGCGTGAATCCGGTCACAATGATTTCCGGGTTCCAGCCAAACTCCCGACCGATCGGGCCGATGAATATACCGAGCGCGTATGCCAGAATGGCCGACAGGCCGGCTCCCATCATCGCGGTGAGCAACAGCGGCCAATCGGCGCGAAATTCTTCCCGCGCCGTTCGAGGCACGACGAAGGTAGTCATGTCCGCCCGATTGGCCCTATTTGATGCGCTCTTTCGCTCAGCCAAGTTTGCGCGTCGCGAAATAGACTATTGCCGTACGGTTGCTGACCCGCCACCCCTCTTGGGTGCGGATGACGTGATCGAAATAATGGCCGGTATTGGCCTGCCCGTTCTTTTCGATCGAGATAAGTTTGGTCAGGCATGTTACATGGTCGGCGTCTATCACCTCGATGACCGGATTGGTGAAATGATGGCCGGAAGGATGTTCCCCGTTGCTCATGACTCCGATTATGGCGTCCAGACCTTCGGCGACACCGCCGCCGGCCCCGGTAAAATCGAAAACCGCATCTTTTGAAAAGATCAAGCCAAGATCCTGCCAGGAGGTCAGGCCGCGCGAGCCATTGTCCATCACGTGAGCGTAACGACCCAGAAGGTTTTGGATGGCTAGATAATCGTCAAAGTTCATTGGGTTCTCTCCAAATGAAATTTTCTGTTTTGGGAAGTCATAACGCGCGGCTTATGCCGCCATCGATGCGCCATACGGCGCCGGTGGTATAGTCCGACAGCGGGCTGGCCATAAGGGCGACCGCAGCGGCAATTTCCCTGGCTTGTCCAAGGCGGGGGATGGTCTGGGGGAAAAGGTCCGTCGCCCAGCGCCTTTCCATCTCCGCCTGTTCGTTGGGCCAGCCCAGTTGATCGCGCAGCGTCTCGAGGAAGGTCTGCGCGCCCTCCGTCAATATCATGCCCGGAGAGATCGAATTTACCGTCACGCCATGGGGAGACAGGTTGGACGAAAGATTAAGGCTCCAGTTTTCAAGCGCGGCTTTTGCCGCGCCGTAATCATGCATGGTACCGACGCGCTGCCGTCCTGCGACTGACGACATGTTGATTATGCGTCCCCATTTGCGTTCGATCATGGCCGGGGCAAAGTGACGCGCAAGCCAAGTCGGGGCGAGGAAGTTGATTTTGAAACTGTTTATATAGTCCTGAGTATCCAGATCGTCCCAGGACGCGTTGTCGCCGCGCACCGTGCCGCCGGCATTGTTCACAAGAATATCGATTCCGCCGAACGCGTCGCTGGCGATTTTTGCGACTGCCGCGCAGCCCTCATCGCTCTGAAGATCGCCGACCGCTGCGGCAGCCCAGCCACCGTCCGCCATGATCTTGCCCGCTACGGCGCGTGTGCGATTATCGTCGCGGCCGTTGACCACGACGGACACACCTTCCTTGGCTAGAAGTTCGGCGACAGCCTCGCCTATTCCCGAACTGGCGCCTGTGACAAGTGCGCGCTTCCCCTCCAAGCCCAGATCCATGCCTTCTCCTAAGAACTTATAAAATATAAGAAATTTATTTTCTAGTCGAACAGATAGTGAGTGTACACAAGTCTTGTATATGTTCGCAAACGTGCATACAAATCAATTCTGACGCGTTCGCCAAGGCGCGATGGTCGACACGTCCCGACGACATGTGCCGGGCCGGTGATACTCGGAGGGCGTCAGGTTCCAGCCATCGATAGGGGATAGTCCAAGCGAACGGACGGATGGCCCATCGGGCACTGGCGGGCAGACATATGGTATTTTCAGGAGAGCAAGATGGCGGATGTCACGACTGTGATCGGTGTCAGGGGTTTTGGAATACCCATCTGCCGTCGACTTGGGCAAAGCGGACGGCTTTTGATCGGAGATCATAGTGCCGAGATACTTGAGCGCGCGCGTAATGTCCTGAATGACGAAGGCTATTCTGTCACCGCCGTTCAAGTCGACATTACCGATGCTGGCTCGGTCAACGCCTTTGCTGCACAAGCCGCGGAACTGGGGCGCGTGCGAAGCATGGTCTGCACGGCCGGCATTTCGGGGAGCATGGGGGAGCCGGCCCGGATTTTCGCCGTCAATATGCTGGGCACGCTTCATCTGCTTGACGCATTCGTGCCCCTGGCTGGCGAGGGAAGCGTGTTGATCATTATCGCCAGCAGCGCCGCTTATATGATGCCATTGTCGGCAGAAGACGAGCGCATTCTCGCGCGCGGTTCGCGCGATGAACTCGCTGCGATGTTTCAGACGCACGAAGCTTCAAAGTCTGGCCTCAGCACATATTGCCTGGCAAAACGAGGCAACCAACTCCGGGTTCAGGCACTGGCCCCGGCGTTGGGAAAATCGGGAGCCAGGATCTTGACGGTCAGTCCTGGCGTCATGGCCACGCCGATGTCGCAATTTGAACGGGACGCTGGATCGGCGATCGATGAGGCCGTGGCGAACAACCCCATGGGGCGATACGGGCATCCTGAAGATATCGCTGCGGCTGTCTCCTGGCTTTCAGGCCCGGGCGCCGCCTTTGTGACGGGCATCGATCTTCTGGTGGATGGAGGCATGACTGCCGCTATGAAGTGGCCCGGGCAAGGATTGCCCAGAACCTGATGGCCCGCGTTTGAAGTTCGTGACATTGCCGGGTGGGCTGAACGAATGTCAGATCCATCAGGGCGATTGCCAGATTGTTCCGGACCGGTGGATTTGGAATACGCGTATCTCGTGGCCTCGATATCGGCGTATTTTCCCATTCACCGCAGCGGGGCGCTGGGGACTTTCCGGTGAATGGCCGGGTGCAGGGCGGAAGGGCGAGATATGAGCATTCCGCGCTTTTCCCCGACGCCGCACCAGGATCACGCTGAAACGAAAGGCGGACTAGCGTCGGGCGCGCCGATTGCCGGCAGTCATGCCGCCGTCGATGGCCATGATCTGGCCGGTTACGAAAGCTGACCGCGCGGAACAGAGCCATACCGCTGCGGCTGCCTGTTCCTCGGCGGTGCCAATCCTACCCATCGGGCTAATCATCTCATCGGGAAGGTCCGACATGGGGATGCCGCGCGATCCCATGCTTCGCCGGAACATCGGCGTATCGGTCGCGCCCGGACAGATCGCATTCACGCGAATGCCCTGGTCGGCATATTCAAGCGCCGCGGTCTTCGTCAATCCGTGCACGGCATGCTTCGCGGCGACATAAGCGCTCATGTGGGGCTGCCCGACCAGTCCCGCGCCGGAGGACATGTTGACAATGCCACCGCCACCAGTTTCCAGCATGGCGGGGATTTCATATTTCATAGCCAAGAAGCAGGAGATCATGTTCCTGGTCTGGCAGTCCATGAAGTCCTGCAGAGCGATATCGGGCAGATCGCCGATTGGACCGGGATCACCGACATTGTTGAAAGCGGCATCCAGTCGACCATAAGTCCTGATGGTCCAGTCGACCATCGCCTTGACCGCTGTTTCCTTCGTGGCGTCGACGACGTGGACCTCGGCTTCGCCGCCGTCACGGGTGATCAATTCGACCGTTTCGCGACACGAATCTTCGCTTCTTGATGCGACCACGACCTTGGCGCCTTCACCGGCGAAAAGCCTGGCCGCAGCGCGGCCGATGCCCGATCCGGCTCCGACCACGAGCGCGACTTTGCCAGTGAAGTCACCAGCATACTGGTCAGCATCCCCGTTGGTTGTGGAAGGGCCTTTTCGCATGCGATCCACTCCTTTGCGATTGTCTGGAAACGGAAGAAAATCAAGCCCGTCCGTCACTGTTGCCCACGCCCTAACAGCTACGACTAAATTTTTTGAGCTCAAGATGGAAGGGGGCTGCTCAGAATAGCGTCTCCTGGTATAGTAACACCCTGTAATTCCTCGAGGCGATGACACGCGCAAATGGTGCTCGTATGGCGAGACCAGGATATAGTGACTGTATCAGAACAGCCAAATTGACTCGCGTCGAGGAAGAGGGCATGCCGTGGCGAAGAAGAGCATTGCGTCAAGCGTTTCGCTCGCCGGCACGTGTCATGACGGCTGCAGACAACAAGGACGCGCTTTGCAGTTCCCGGGAGAAGAGAATGCTGCTGAAAGAATTTGAAAATGAAAACGACAACGAACAGCATCTCGCGGACTTCGTAGAGAATTTTGACCATCACTCGACATTCTTCCGCGACAATTATTTCAATATAATCCGATATCTCGTTGATAAAAAGCCGATTTTCCGTTCACCCGCTTATGGAGGATTCTCCATGGTGTGCAATTATGAAGCGATGCGGGCAGTCGCGACGGACACGGCAACCTTCCCGAATACCAATGCTGCGCGGGTCATACCGGCCAGCCCTTTGCCACAGATGATCCCTACGGATTTCAATCCCCCGGAACACACATATTACAGGCGGGTCCTCAATCCACTGTTCTCGCCCGCAGCAATGGCGAAGCGTCGAGCTGAAGTCCTCCAACTCGCGAGGGACCTTCTGGCTGACGTGCGCAAAAGGGATATATTCGATTTTATCGATGATTACGCAAAGCCTTTGACCGGCATCACATCATTCAAGCTGATCGGCCTCGATCCGGCGACATGGCCTGCCTATGACACCCCGATAACCAATTCCACCTTTGGGATCGGCTCCTTGGAGGAGAGGACCGAAGGCTATCTTGCCTATGAGCAGCGGGTGCGGGACGCGGTTGCAGTGGCCGTCCGGAACCCCGATCCCGCCACGGTGATTGGCGCGATGGCGCTCAGCACGCTTAACGATCGCAAGATCAGCGAAGAGGAAATCTGTCGGACGGTCAATACGCTGATCATAGGGGGCTTGGGGACAACACAGGCCGTCGCGGGTACATCGGCCGTCTATCTGGCGCGCAATAGCGGGAAGAAGCAGGAGCTTATCGATAACCCCGAACGTTTGGTCGCGGCGGTGCAGGAATGCTTGCGCCTGTTTTCCTCAGCGCCGATAACCGGCCGCGCGGTGCCCGTGGATACCCAAATTATGGGCGTGCATGTGCGGGCCGGCGAAACACTCGGCTTGTTCTGGGCAGCCGCCAACTTCGATGAGAAGTTCGTTGATCGACCCTTCGAGGTTGATTTCCAGCGCAAGTCGGCCCGTTCTTCCACATTCGCCATGGGGCCTCATATGTGCCTGGGGCAGCATCTTGCCCGGCTCGAACTCGAGGCGATGCTCAAGATTCTGCTGGAAGGCATGCCCGGGTACGAGGTCGTCGAGGATGGCGTGGTTGCGCCGCCTGAAATAGCCTCGATCGTGGCATATGTTCATGTGCCGATACGGTCGACTTGAGAGCGGCGCAGTCGCTCACAATCATTCGCGGGCGGACGAGATTGTCATTTCGTTCGTCCAAGGCCTTGGATCGCGTTATGTCACTGAAGCCGGCTCGTTCGCTAGGATCTTCAGCGATTGTCCTGTTCGGACGTGGTGCTTCGAGCAGGGCGATCGCCGTTGTCGGCGCACAAGGCCAATTGCCATGCGCGGAGCAACCCAACGGTCCCGAATGCGCCACAGGTCACGATGGAAACGAGCGCAGACGTTTCCATGAGCGCGGCTATGGGCCAAGTTTGGCCGGTAGGGTCGGTGACAGGTCCACGCGGTACGTGAAGCCATCCCACGATCAGCGATAAAGTCTGAAGAAGGAGAACGCAGGGGGGCTGGCTCAGCCAGATCATGGCGCCGTCGTGCGGGAGCGTGTGCGCCGCGCTTTTGAGTGCGGATGCGGCCAGAGCGGCGGCGACGGTCATCGTCAGCAGCCAACCCAGGGTGTTGGTAATCGGAACACCGAAATAGCCGCCGCCGTCGCGCCAGATCCACGACCTCTGGAGGGTCGACCCGAGCGGATCGAGGGCTGCGTTCCATCCAGCGGCGATGAAGCCAGCAATGACGGCGATCCCGACCAATCCGGTATATTTGTGTCCCGTCGGCATTCTCCCTAGAATCGTGTCCGCGACGAATATGCTGACATAGCCGATCGCAAGATATCCGAAATTCACGAGGATCGGGACATCGAATATTTTGGGCCCCATCGCGGGTTGATGGTCGAACCAGCCGAAAGGAAATCCGGTATTGATGCTCAGATTTTCCATGGCGTTTGCTATCAGAACCAGGATGGCCGTAACCCATGCCATCCGCTTTGCGCCGTAGCATCGAACGCCATGTGCGAAAGCGAACAGCGACAAAAGAATGAACTGCGTCAGGCCGGCGATCTGCGCGAAAACAGGCGGGGCAAGTGGAAGAATAATAGCAAGCGACCAAAGCATGAATAAAATATCATGCAGGTATATCGTCCGGACACCTATTCGCAGTGTCATGGTCGCTTTCCTTTCAGCATGGGCGCCAGACTGCACCAATTGCTTCCTGTGCAGCCAAGATCCGGCTGGAGCAGGCCCACATCCGGCTGCCGCCGGAGTTATGCTAATAGGCTATACCGGCAAGCTCCTCGCATATCTGCCAGAGACGTGTTGCAGCGGTGGCGTCGGATGCCGACGCGGAGGGTTCCACCCGCTGGCGTTCATGAAAATATCCGCCCGATGGTAGGGCGTTGCGGACTTCGCGCGCCAGCCACAACAGCGTATCCGCGGCCTGCTCGGGGCTGACCAACTCGCCGCGCTCAATGGCGGCTGCGAAATAGGCCTTGGTTGCCGCGTCGGCGCTGTCGGGAAAATTGGACTGGACTGTCCCGGGGTGAATGGCACTCGCGACGATATCCGGATGCCGTCTGGCGAGTTCGCGGGTGAACAGAATGTTCGCCAGTTTGCTCTGCAGATAGGCCGCAGCTCCGTCATACGCGCGTTCGAACTGCAGATCATCCCAGAACATATCATCGATGTAGCTGTGCCCCACCGAAGCCGTCGTGATGACATGGCCCTGCCGGGCCTTGCGGATCAGGGGAAGCAGAATGCCGGTCAGCAAAAAAGGGGCCAGGACATTGCCCGCGAAAGTCTGTTCAAGTCCGTCCGCTGTTATGGATTTCTCGCCCAGAATCTGACCCGCATTATTGATGAGCACGTCGATATGACCGGTGTGCTCCGCGATTTTCTGTGCCGCCTGCCGCACTTCGGCCATCGACGACAGGTCGGCGCTTACCCAATCGACCCTGGCGCCAGGAGCGGCCCCGCTGATGGCGCGCCTGCGTGCTTCGATCCTGCTAGGGTTACGGCCAAGAGCGATGATCGTAAATCCCTCGCGGGCCAGCACGAGGGCCGTTTCGAACCCGATGCCTGAGCTGGCGCCGGTTATGACAGCTACCTTATTCTGGTTCATCGCCATGACGGAAATCCGCTCTCCCCATTGTCAAGGCGTCATTGCACGACGCCAGTCTTGAGGCAATGGTCGCCTGGCATCGGAAGGAAATCGCGCTTCAGCTCGTGCAATTTTGAATTGACTGGCGACAACTCACTCAGCACAAGACTCTTAACGATAAAAATCCGTCTTTTGCTCCGTCGCCCCATATTGCGGGAGACGATGCGACCGGCATGGCCATTGGGAGAGGATATGACTGTGCAATCTCTGCAAGATTATTTCGGACTCGAGGGCAAAACCGCCTTCGTAAGCGGCGCCGCGCGCGGGATCGGAGAAGCGATCGCTGAAACCCTGGCGGGTTGTGGTGCGACGGTCATCGTGTCCGACCGGGATGGCGCGGGCTGCGATAAGGTGGCGAATGCGATCAACGCCGCAGGCGGAAAGGCTTTCCCCCTCCAAATGGATATCGGCGACCAGATGACGATTGAGCAGGGGTTCGAGAAGGCGGCGGAGATACTGTCCGGTCGGCTGGACATCCTGGTCAACAATGCCGGGATGATCGGTGTTCTTCCATTGTTCGATGACCGGATGGAGATATGGGACAGAATGTATTCCGTGAACATCCGGGGTACGTTTCTCTGCGCGCGCGAGGGTGCCCGGATCATGCGGGCCATGGGCCAGGGCGGCCGGATCATCAACATTTCATCGTCGTCGGCGATACGGCCGGTACTCGACGGAATAGCGCCCTACAGTTCGTCGAAGGGCGCGATCAATACGATGACCCAGGGTCTCGCCTATGACCTTGCTCCGGACAATATCACGGTAAACGCCATCATGCCGCACGCGATCCGGCACGCGACGGATAGCGCCCAGTATGACGAGAACAAGACGCCTGTCGGCGGCGGAGCGGCGATCGATTCGGATCGATACCGGCTGCCCCGTGGAGGCGGACCCCAAGACATCGCCTCGCTCGTCGCCTTTCTGGCTGGGCCGGGAGCCGGCTATGTCACCGGACAACTGCTGCTGGTCGATGGCGGGTACATGATTACCTGACATGTTTGTCCGGAAGGGCAGCGTAAGCGGTCCCGGCCGAGATATAAATGGAAGAGGATGATATGGATCTTGGGCTGAAAGGACGCCGGGCCTTCGTTGCCGGTTCGAGCAGCGGCATCGGCGCGGGCATGGCGATCGGACTCGCGCGCGAGGGTTGCGAGGTCATCGTGCACGGTCGCAAGCCCGAGCGCGCGGACGAAGTCGTGAACCAGATCCGCAAGGAGGGCGGACAGGCGATCTCGGTCATTGGAGAGCTCGATACGATCCCATCGGTCGACGATCTGGCAGCACGTGCCCTCGATACGGGACCTATAGACATTCTCATCAATAGTGCGGGCGCGTGTCAGGATGTGCGCGACTGGTTCGACGTGCCAACGGAGAACTGGTTCCACCAATATCAGATATCAGTGGTCTATTCCGTCCAGCTCATCCGCGCAATGGTGCCGCGCATGCAGGAGCGGGGCTGGGGGCGCGTGCTCAACGTCAGCAGTACCGCGGCCTATCATGGCATGACGCGACACCCGGAATATTCGGCGGCGAAAATCGCAAATCTGTCGGTCAGCGCCACGTTGGCCAATCGGATGGGCCGCAGCGGCGTGTGTGTCAACACGCTGGTTTCCGGGCTGGTGATGACCGAGCATACCGAGCGAGCGGCCAAGGTCTCGGGGGAGTCGATCGGACTTGATCCGGACGATCCCGACTTCATGGCGAAGGTGCTACGCGACGCATGGGATGCCCACATTCCGCTCGGCCGGGGCGCCACGATGGAGGAGATGGCCGCGGCGGCTTGCTTCCTTGTTTCGGAGCCTGCCGGCTTCATCTCCGGAGCCTGCCTCAGGGTCGACGGCGGTGGCGCCGGTATCACCTTCTAGGATCGAAGGCTCGGAAAATGAGCGGCGAGGCCATCGCTGCCTCGGGATTGTTGAGCCTCGCCGCTCGGGAAGGACAGGGACATGGCAGTCGAACTGGAACTGTGCTGGGGCACTGTACGGCAAGCCGGCTTGGCGGAATTGATCGACGTCGCGGGTCGCGCCGGTTTTCAGGCTGTAACAGTGGGACCAGAACTCGTGGAGCGATCGGGGCTGGGAGCCGCCGAGCTGCGATCACGGCTTGCCGGCGCGGGTGTACGGATTTCCAATATCGATGCGCTGGTAAGCGTGCTTCCCGGCATGCCCACACCCGAATTTATCGAAAGGACATATGGCGCCTACGGCACCGGGCTCGATGTGCGGCGCGGCTTTTCCCTAACCGAAGACCTCTTCTATCGCACAGCAGAGTTGACCGGTGGGGATTCGATCAACATCGTCCATTTCGGCGGAGACCCCGCCACGCCGCTCGAAGCGATGGCGGAAGCCGTCGCCGGGGCCAGCCGAAGGGCTGCCGCCCATGGGTTGACGATCGTGTTCGAATTTCTGCCAGATACTGCCGTGCCGAACATCAATACCGCTGCGCAGATTGCGGAGATGGTGGGCGAACCTAATCTGAAGATCATGTTCGATACGCGGCATCTCGCGCGTTCCGGAGGAACTGTCGAAGACGTCGTACGCCATGCCGGGCTTATCGGCGCCACGCAGTTCAGCGATCTGAGATGGGCGGAAAGAGACGCCGAGGACCGGCTGCTTCCCGGGGACGGTGACTTGCCGCTGACTGATATGCTCGACGCGGTCCGCAGAGCAAAGCCGAACGTTCCGATCGGCATCGAGATATTCAGCCGGGTTCTTTACGAGCTTCCGGCGGCGGCGGCGGCGGAGCGCGCTGGCAGGGCGCTGAAAAAACTGGTCGGGTCCGCAGAGACGGCGGCATAACGGCACCACAGGAGACCGAGATGGGATTTGAGGGCAAGGCGGCAGTCATCACCGGTGGCGCGACGGGGATCGGCAAGGCGCTTGCGCGACGGCTTTGCGCAGAGGGCATGCATGTGGTGATCGCGTCCACAAATGCCGACCGGCTGACGGTCGCCGCGGACGAGCTTAATGCCGAAGGCGGCAGGGTCACGCCTATCGTTTGCGATGTATCGGACCGGGAAGCCGTGCGTGCGCTCGCGGCAAGGGTGGAGAAGGACATGGGCGGCACCCACCTGCTCTGCGCCAACGCGGGGGGAAGCACCACCGGTCCCTTGCTGGATCATAGCGATGGCGATTGGGACTGGGTCATCGATGTCGTTTTCCGCGGTGTCACCAATTGCGTGCAGGCTTTCTACCCCGCCATGGCGCAGCGCGGCTCCGGCAAAATCCTTATCACCGGATCGCATATGGGCTGCGCTCCCGACATGATCATCAACCATGGCCCCTATGTTGCGGCAAAGGGTGGGGTCCATGCGCTTGCCGCCTCTCTCCGGCCGGAAGCCGCAAAGCATGGGGTCGGCGTTTCTCTCCTGGTGCCGGCCATGACCGACACCGACATGGTGGCATCGCCCCAGCGGGCCCGTCAGTCGCGCTATGGCCCTGCCGCTGAAGGAAAAGGGATCGAATTGAGGGAAGGCGCCGCGCCGGCCCTGGCCAATTTTCCGCGCGCTATGTCATCGGCCGAAGTAGCCGAGCGTGCACTCGTCGGTTTGAAGGCGGATATCGGCATCATCGCGACGCACGCCGCAATGATGCACTCCGTCCGGGATTATGCGGACCGTGTCGTCGCGGCCTATGAAGACGCGGCAAATTTTGCCTGACGGGAATATGGAAATCGCAGCCGCTGACCGACTTTTCCCGACGCGGGCCGGAGACGAGCATGAAGCCGATACTGTCAGGATTTAGCCAAGTGGCCTATATCACGAACGATATCGAGCAGACGCTCGCCATCTATGCCGAACAGTATGGTATCGCGTCGTTTCATCGGCTCGATGCGCAGATTGTCGCCAGGGTAGGAGATGTGAACGGGCAGGCTGAATTGAAGATTGCACTGGCGAATGTCCGGGGCGTCAACATCGAACTAATAGAAGCCACTCGCGATATCGGCGGATTTTTCACTTCGGCGATAAGCGGCAGATCGGGATTCGCCATTGCCCTGCACCATGTTTGCCAACGGCTCGAAGGCCCCATTTCGAATTGGGAGGCGCACCTCACGGACTTGCAGATGTCGGGGCGCCGAATTGCTCTTGATGGAGGCTCCGGAGACTATGCGCGGCTTGTCTTCACCGACGATCGGGCGATGCTCGGTGCCTATATCGAGCATCTCTGGATGACGCCTGAGGCATGGTACGAGATTGATCGGCAGGTGCCGTTTCACGGTGATTGATCGACCCGCCGCTTGTCGAAATGCGTCGATATGTCGGCTAGCTGCTGGACGATCCCTCAGGCCCGATCCCGGTCTCAGCCTCCGCCATATGTTTCGACCTGGACCATGCGGAAGCCGTCGGGCTTCAGCATGATCTCATTCTCCCGAGCGAATGCCACGATGGCCGCTTCGGTTGTCATGCAAGGGGCGAAGGCTTCGGCGTCCGCTTCGCTCCAATAGCACATTTCGCTAAGCGCATCGTAGGATGCCTGATCGCCGGCGAAGGGGCCGGCCAAACCTCGCATGTCGGAGCGGGCCGGATAATTGCGGACATAGGTGGCGAACAGAGGCACGCCATCGCGCGCCAGATGCTTAAGTACCAACGGAACATGACCATTTTCATAGTGGTCGACGAATTGCCGCCGCGACATAGTCGGATTTTTCTGTAGCAGCACGAACGTTCGGATCGCGGGCGGCCCGGCGAGACCGGCGGGACGGGGCGCCAGAGGCACCGGCGGCGCATGAACCGTTTCCACCGCGAACCTCTCGACATGGGCGGTGTCGAAAAGCTCGGCTTCGATTTTTCGGATTGCTCTCTGGATATCGGGGTCGGTCAGCGAACGGTCCATGTCCGTTTGTTTACTGTTATTGGCGATGACCCATTCGGCGATCATATCGAGACCCGTCTCGACGAAAGGCGAGCCGGCCGCCACCAGTGCCGGCGATCTTTCGTCGGTGACATAATGGCGCCGTTGGCATTGTACGAATGGAAGCGATTGCGAAATCAACGGCACATAGCGGTCTTCACACCGCTCGACGAATTGAGCGCGAGGCCGGCCGGCTTTGGCCCTGAACAAAGTCATCAGCTTGGACGGCATGACAGTCTCCCGGCCGGTCGCGCTTGTGCTGCCCGGCCCGATGTCCTGCCTGAGGACGGAAACACCGGAACGTCGCGCTTACAGGTCGATGATGTTTCGCACCACTTTGCCCTGGCGTAGCGCCTCCATCGCCTCGTTGATGCCTTCAAGCGGATAGTGGTCATTAATGAGCACGTCGAAATCGAGTTTGCCCTGCATATACCAGTCGACGAGCTTCGCCGCGCCATAGCGCCCCTTGAAGTCACCGCCGGAGGACAGTTTGAACGATCGTCCGATGCCGATGTCGGACTTGTCCAGCTTGATTTCGGCCCCGTCGCGCATCATGCCGACCATGACGCATTCGCCCGACCCGTTGCGGGTAGATCGCATGGCTTGCCTTGCGACTTCCGGATGGCCCACGGCTTCCACCACGATGTCAGCGCCGCCGTTTGTCAACGCGGTGATATGATCGCCGACGCCGCCGTTCAAACTGGCAGGGTTGATGAAATCGGTCGCTCCGGACTTGCGCGCCACCGCTTCCTTGGCGGGGTTGGTGTCGACCGCGATGATCCGGCTGGCGCCGGCAAAGCGTGCGCCCTGCACCGCGCTCAGCCCTATGCCGCCCATGCCGAACACGGCAACGGTCATGCCCGCCTTGATATTGGTGGCTTCGATCGCCGCGCCGACGCCGGTCGCAACTCCGCATGCGGCAAGGCAAGCCCGATCGAACGGCGCGTTATCGGGGATTTTCGCGACAGAGGATTCGATCACCACGGTGCGTTCGGTGAACGTGCCGGAATTCACAAATCGCCTTATCTGCTTGCCCTCGAGATAAAAGGGGGAATTTTGTCCAATGAAGCCTCTGTACATGTCCTGGCAGAGGTTCGAGCGACCGCTCAGGCACTCATTGCATCGGCCGCATTGTGGCATGACGGTCGTGATAACGTGATCGCCGGGCACAAGCGACGTCACCATTGATCCGACCTTCTCGATCACCCCGGAGCCTTCGTGTCCGAGAACGACCGGAAACCCCCCGAAATCGACGGCGCCGTCGAGCACCGACAGGTCGCTGTGGCAGACGCCGGTTGAATGGAGGCGGATCAGGACTTCGTCCGGTTCCGGATCGCGCAGGTCGAGCTCGACGATTTCCATCGGCTTGTTTGCTCCAAATGCGACTGCGGCTTTCGTCTTCACTCGGTCCGTCTCCTTGCAAGCCCGTACCGGAGTGTGAGCCGGTCGTAGGCGAATTTATGATTATGCCAATGCCGGCCTGACCGACCATCGCCTTGCGGCTAGGGCGAATTTAGCTATACACCAGTTTACCCAAGGTTCAAGGAGCGCGAATGCTCGCGGTTGGCCAACGCCCGAACAGGCAAGATTAGCGGCATATCGGTAAGCGGTTCGACTCGCCTAGGATTTCGTCGCGGGCGACGCCGGGCTCGCCGTTTCCCGCAAGCGGCCTCGCCTGGATTCAGTGATCTTGGGTATCGCGCACATAAAATTGACAACGCGGAAGAGTGAAAGGAAAAAGCATGTCTGATCTGTTCGGCTCCGAGGGCAAATGCGCGGTCGTGACGGGCGGTGCGCGTCCAGATGGCATCGGATGGGCGTCTGCGGCAGCACTTGCCGAGGATGGCTATCGCGTCATCGTCACTGGCGCGACCGACGAGGAGGTGAGCGGCGCGCCAGAACATCCGGCGATTGTCGCCCGTCAGCTCGATGTCCGGGACACCGATGCGATCGCCGCGCTCTTCGGCGAAATGCGGCGCCTCGACGCGCTGGTGACATGTGCGGGAGCGGCCGGTGGTCCGTCTGAATCTACGCCTGAAGGCTTTTCGAAAATCGTGGAAATCAACCTGACGGGGACGATGAATTGCTGCCTGGCGGCCCGGACTTTGCTCGATGAGGCGAAGGGTGCGATCGTTACCGTGGGTTCCATGTATTCGATCTTCGGCAGCGGCATCGTGCCCGCCTACTCCGCAAGCAAGGGCGGCGTCGTGCAACTGACCAAATCTCTTGCGGTAGCCTGGGGACCGAATATCCGGGCGAACTGCGTTCTGCCGGGGTGGATTCAGACCTTCATGGGCCGGAATGCGACGAAGGAAGACGCCGCACGATCAGCGATCCTGGGTCGCACACCGTTGGGCCGTTTGGGCGATCCCGATGATCTTGGTCAGGTCATACGCTTTTTGTGTTCGCCTGGCAGCCGCTTCGTCAATGGAGCGGTCATTCCCGTCGATGGCGGCTATTCCATTAGCGGATGATCGTTGGAGTCGCCGCGGCTCGCGGGCTTGCCCGCCGCTATTGTGCAATGATCCGCGATGACGCCAACCAACCAGTTCACGGCGGGATCATGCGGACAGTCGCGGTTCCAGGAAAGATGGCACCGATAGTCCATGCGTCCTTCGATCTGCGATCGAAGGACGACCTTGTCCCCGCCCAGCATCTCCCCCAGCTTGCGGGGGATAAGGGTCACCATGTCGGAGCGCGACACGATTGACAATGCTGAAGCTGTGTCGGGAACGATCGCGCCGACGGTGCGCCGCATCCCCGCGCTGATGAGATAGCGCTCCAGTTGCGCCGCTTCGGACTGCTCATCCGACATGGCCTCAAGCGTCACGTCGGAGGCCAATTGCCGCGTGGAGGGTCGCAAATGCTCGACGACGACATGCCGGATCGCGCTGAGACGGGGTATGTCAACCGGCTGGTCGGCGAATGGATGGTCGATACGCATAGCCCAGACCAGTTCGTCGGCCAGCAACTCGAGATCCTCGACTTGCGAGTCATAAACCGGCGATGCCCCGATGGCCACGTCGATCGTGCCGTTCACGAGGCCGGGTAGCGCTTTCGCATCGTGGGCGGAAATCAGCCTCATCGAACTATGCGGGGCGATCGGTGCGAGCATCTCGAACAGGTCGGGCAGAATGGTGACGAGGGCATAGGGCGAGGCAAGCACGCGAAACTCACGCGCGGCGGTTAAGGGATCGAAATTGGGCGATTCCAGGGCGGCTGCGAGATTCTCCATCAGCGGCTGGACCCGCGCGCCGACCTCCGTAGCCCTCATGGTCGGCTCGAGCCTGTTGCCCCGGCGCAGAAAAAGCGGATCATTCAACACTTCGCGCAAGCGGGCGAGCGAGTGGCTGATCGCGGAGGGCGTGAGGGACAGCCGGTGAGCCGCCCGTGTGACCGTACCGCATTCGAGGACGGCGAGCAGAACCTGAAAATGCGTGAGGTTAAGTCCGCGAAAGTTATCTGCGCGAGGTATTTGGTCAGGATATCTTTGCCTGCGGCGAACAGTCGCGGAACGATTTCAGCCTGGGGAACAAGGGCGGCCTGCTCGGCGATGCTGAATGCCGGATCGCACACTTCTTCGATGCGCTTGATCGCGATCTGGGGATCGAAACGCCAGGCAGGGTGCCCTGGGTCGCCTAAACAGAGGAGAGCGGCGTCAGGAAATGATCGGATTTGGAAGCCGCCCGTATTTCGCAGACGCCACCCTCATCATTCGGCAAATTCCATTTCGATAACAACGGCGTTCGGGCCTTTCGGCGAAGCATGCCACGCCCTTTCTATCGCGGCACGCGCATCTCCGCCGAGCGGTACTCGTTCCACCGGGATGTTGAAGCCCTCGATTACGCCCTGCACCGTCGACCCAGTGTCCCGAAGATCGCTACCCAGATAGCCGGCCCGTTGCGGTCTCGCCGCAGGGCCAAGGCGCTCGACGAACTGACGCTCGAAGAACCGGGTCGAGCCATAGCCGCCATTGTCAATGACGACGAAGGTGACCGGCAAATTCTGGGCGCGGACCGTCCAAAGCCCCAGGGCGCCGAAGCGGAGCGCCCCATCGCCCAGCACGCATGTTACGGGTTCACCGGAAGCCAGGGCGACACCCGCTGCCGCGCCCGTCGCCCAGCCCAGCGAGGCGCCCGTCGTTCCGACGTAGCGCCGGCCGTCCTTCGCCGTCAGAATTTTGCCCAGTTGATGTACGCCCATGACCGATTCATCGACTACCCATCCCCTGTCCAGAGCATCGTGCAGCGGCGCAAGCGCCGTAGCGTAGCTTTGCATCAGTGGGCTCAGGACACGGCGGTTGTCCCGCTCCCGGAAATCGGCCAGCCACTTTCGGCGCCGGGCAAGCAGTTCTTCCGACACGGGCAATTCGGCCAGACGCTGCGCCAGGGTAGCGGCAAACGCCCCCGGATCGGCCGCGGCCGCCCAATGGACGGGCCGGGTTTCCTCCAGCTTGAGCGGATCGGCGTTGACATGGGCGAGAAAACGCGCGCCGGGGAACCACGAGGCGCGCGGGTGCGCCTCCAGCAGGAAGCGCGATCCAATCGCCAGCACGACGTCCGCGGTCTCCTCAAGCGGTCCGGCGCTCGTGATGCTCCCGAAACAGTTCGGATGACCGGGGGCGACGCCGTAACGGTCGGAAAAGCCGTTTTCATAAACCAGCGCAAAGCCATGACGCTCGGCCATGTCCTCGACCGCGCGCGAACCGTTGAAGCGGCGCAACTGCCCGCCCACCATGATCAACGGCCTTTCCGCGCTTTGCAACGCCACGGCCAGTTCGCCCGGATCGAGAGACGCCCTGTCGGGTGTCACGGACGTGATCGGCTCGCGACAGGAAACCGGCTCTTCGAAAACATCTTCCGGAATAGACAGGAAGGTTGGGCCGGGGAGCGGACCCGTGGCGATATTCCTGGCCCGCTCAAGCCAGAACCGCATATCCATCCCGGGAGCAAGTTCATGTGCGAACCGGCTGTATGGCGTCATGAGATTGACGAGGTCGCCTTCACCGATCGTGTTCGAACTGCTGCGATATTTGGATGCCTGTTGCGAAGCGACGACCAGCAACGGCGTCTCGTCACGCCACGCATTATAGATATTGGCCAGACCATTTGCGAGACCTGGCAGCATATACAGCAGCACCATCGCGCTGCCAGCGACGCGCGCATAGCCGTCCGCCGCGGCAACAGCGACAGACTCGTGAATCGCGGGGACAAAGGCGATATCCTTGTTCTGCATGTCATAGAGTGGCGCCACCATGGAACTGCCAGGCAGGCCGAAAACATGCTTGTAGCCCTTGTCCGTCAAGAAGCGCACCAGTTCGGTGCCGCCGTGCTCTGCTGACTGCCTGTCCATCATCCCTCCGGTGCGAATATAAATCGTCTGTACGGCTGCATTATAAAGCGGAATTCGATTTTCATTTCCGATGTGAATCTGCATCGGATTCTGCAGAAAAACACCTTTCCAGTCTTGTTGCCGTTCCTTACTCTATCTATCTTCCCTTGCGTACTGAGGCTCCGATAATCGGGTAGCTCTTCGACGTCATGTCTGGCATTCGGGCATGCGGGAAATCCGCCATGAGGCGACCCAAAATAGTCGATGGCCCTGCGGGCATTTTCGGCTCGTTCTACGCTGTATGAAAATCGCTGATCAAGAGCTGCTGCGCGCGGCGTGGCTCACTATTTGCTGGGGCAGCAGGGTGTGGTCGGTATGCGGCCCTATCACTATTCGACGAAAATTTCTGAGGCTGAGGAAGCCCCTTTTTCCAGCAAGCCCGCGCCATTGACGATGTCGCGCACAGGCGTTGGTTGCGACATCACAGTTCGACTGTGAGCCTGTCTCTGTCCGAGGCGATCATGATCGCATGTGGCTCCCCTGGGTCGAGAATTCCACGATGCACTCGGCTTGCGCGATCAGTTCAGGGTGAAGCCTATCTTGATCGTCACCTGATACTGGATCGCGCCATCGCGATCGATGAAGCCCCTTGTCGCGACGACCTCGAACCAGCGGATATTCTTCAGCGTGGCGTTGGCGCGGGTGATAGCCGATTTGATTGCGTCATCAGTGCTGATATGCGACGTACCGACGACTTCGGTCAGCTTGTAGACATGGTCTTCCATTCATCTCTCCTCCGAACGAGCGGCTTTTATGCCGCAAAGGGTAGTAGCATTCTTCTGCCGCAGCAAGGATAAGCGCCTGGTTGCAGCCTCAGCCCGCCATCCTGCTCGGCGCCCTATTTCATGGCGATGGGGTTGACCGGAGAACCAAAGGCTCCTGGAATGGAAAGCGGAGGGGCGCACAGCAGAAACGCATAGCGGCCATCGTCCGCGCAATCCTTGGCAAGCTCTTCGAAATTCCAAATTTCACCCAGCGGCATCCCCATTTCCGTCAATGCCAGACAATGGAGGGGCAGAGGAATGTCCTGGCTTCGGATATCGGCGGTAAGGGCTTCCACGGCTAGGTTGTCTGCCGCCACGGCAGCGACCTGCCGTTCGTGGAGCCATTCTGCTACGTGAAAGGAGAGGCCTGGCTGCGGGCCGTTGAATGCCGCCCGGTCGCCATCGATCGTGAACCGCGTGATATGGCCTGTGCGGATACATACGACATCGCCTGGTTCCGGGCGAAGCTGGGCGAGGTCGCAAGCCTTAATGAGATCGTCTATCGAAATGCTGTGTCCCGGTTCCAGTCGCGGTGTATTGTAGAGGCGGGCCACATCCAGCAGTATGGCGCGTGACACAATTCCGGGTTTGGCCATGTGCTCGATGCCGCAGTGGCTCGTCCCTGATGGCGACAGATGCTCGGACGCTGTTTTTCCACCGTATAATTTGCCATTGAAATGAACATGCCCAAGGGCATCCCATTGTGTTGCTGCCTGCAACGGCATGACGATCACATCATCTGAGATCATAACATTAGGGTTGTTCGGATTGATCGGCGAAAACAGGTCGGTCGCAAAGAGGCGCGGATTGAATCGCTTGTCGCCTAGTTGCGGCCCATTGATTCCGAAATCGATGCCGAGAGAAAAAGCCTTTCCTTGCGAAACGGCGGAGGCGCCGCGAATGAGCGCCTCGGGACCGATGAGATTGAGCGTGCCACGCTGATCCATAGGGGCCCACCGTCCCCAATTTCTGACCTTCTCTGCCAGAAGTTCGAAATCTTGGGGCATAGCCAATTTCCTCTTCGTTTTTATGATGACGCTGATCGGTCGGATTCAGCCCGTCACTGCATGGATGTTCCGCCGTTCACACGAAGAATCTGGCCGGTCATGAAGCCACTTGCATCGGATGCCAGGAACAGCATCGCCTGCGCCATGTCCAATGACGTACCCACAATTCCCAAAGCCGATCGCGCGGCATGGGTTGCGAGCAGGGCCTCGCGCTCGGCATCGCCCATTTCGGGCGGAGCGGTCATCCCGGTGGCGACGAAGCCTGGGGCCAGCGCATTCGCCCGAATGCCGTCGGGACCCAATTCTATGGCGAGGCTTTTGGTGAGCATGTTCACCGCGGCCTTGGTCAGGGCGTACACCGACAGGTTGGGCATTGGCTGATCGGCCGCGTTGGAGGAGACATTGATGATCGTCCCCCGCCGCCGCCGCTTCATGGCCGGGACGATCGCCGCGCACGACCAATATACGGCGTCGAGGTTTATGCGGACAATGCGGTCATATTCGTCACGGGTCACCGCTTCGAATGGGGTGTAGCCGACCACGCCCGCGACGTTCACCCAAATGTCTACCGGCGCGATTGCCTCGGCCTGTGACGCAAGCAGCGCCGGTGCGCCAGGTTCGGCGAGGTTGATCCGCAGGGCCGCGGCCTGCGATCCGAGCGCCGCTGCGGCATCATTCACATCTTCATCTAAGTCGGCCATGACAACGCGAGCACCCGCTCGGACAAACAGCTCCGCAGTGGCGCGGCCGATGCCTGAGGCCGCGCCAGTGATAACGGCCGTCTTGCCCTCAAGGCCGAAAGCCTCCAATTCCATCAGCACGCTCTCCATCGGGCTTAACAGGTTGGTTCGATGATATGGGAGGCACTGACATGGGAAAAGCGGCAAACGTGCAGAAGCGCGGGCAAACATGCAGTTAGCCTCATGTCCGCCGCGCCACGCCTTTCTCGGTCTGCGGCAGGCGGGGACCGATATGGAGGGGTGCCGCACAACGAACGGCGAAGTCTATGCGGGGTGCGCATGTGATCGTCGGCAATCCGGACGACACGAGGATGCTGACCGCCCTACCGTCGCGGAAGCTGAAAACCAAACGCTTGATTGATTCTCTCAATTGCCCCATTGGCACACTGGAAAAAGGGAATGTCGTTGATGGTGACTGACAACTTCGAACTTCATGGAAAGACCGCGCTCGTAACCGGTGCGTCCGCAGGCCTGGGGAGCCGCTTTGCGCACACTCTGGGCGCGGCTGGCGCAAAGGTTATATTGGCCGCGAGGCGCGCTGACGCGCTCGCCGCGCGCGTCGAGGAGATGAGGAAGGCGGGGTTCGACGCCGACGCGATGACGCTCGATGTGGCGGATGCTTATTCCATTGCGGCGTGCGATCAACTGCAGTCGGTCGATATCCTCGTCAATAACGCCGGCATCGTGCGGGACGGCGCGGCGCTCGAGCAAAGCGAGTCGGATTGGGATGCCGTGATCGACACGAATCTCAAGGGCATGTTCCTCCTCGCGCAGGCCGCTGCCAAAAGAATGAAAGAGCGCGGCACTGGCGGATCGATTATAAACATCGCCTCGATCCTGGGCCTTCGGCAAGCCGGGGGCGTTTTGCCCTATGCCGTTTCAAAGGCAGGCGTCATTCAGATGACGAAGACCCTTGCGCTGGAATGGGCGCGCTATGGCATCCGGGTCAACGCTATCGCCCCGGGCTATTTCAATACCGACCTGAACAGCGACCTTTGGGAGACGGACCTGGGCAAGGCTATGATCAAGCGGGTGCCGCAGCGTCGGCTTGGCCAGGCCGAGGATCTCGACGGCCCGCTGCTGCTGCTCGCCTCGCGCGCGGGCGCATATATGACGGGAAGCATAATAGCCGTCGATGGCGGTCATCTGGTCAGCACATTGTAAGGAAGGGTGGCGAGTGGTTGAAAAAGTCTATCCTGATGCGGCGAGCGCGCTCGAAGGTCTGCTCTTTGATGGCATGACCCTTGCTGCGGGCGGCTTTGGCCTTTGCGGGATTCCCGAGACGTTGATCGACGAAGTCTGTCATGCGGGCGTGCGCGACCTGACGATCATCTCGAACAATGCGGGCGTGGACGACTTCGGCCTTGGCCTGCTGCTCCAGTCGCGCCACGTGCGGAAGATGATTTCATCCTATGTCGGGGAGAATAAAGAGTTCGAGCGCCAATATCTGTCGGGCGAGCTCGAGCTCGAATTCAATCCGCAGGGTACACTTGCCGAACGGATCCGCGCGGGCGGCGCTGGCATCCCGGCCTTCTTCACGCAGACCGGCGCGCGCACACTGATTTCGGAAGGAAAGGAAGAAAGGCTGTTTGATGGCAAGCCCTATATCCTGGAAACCGGCCTTCGAGCGGACGTCGCCTTGGTGAAAGCGTGGAAAGGCGATACCCACGGCAATCTGGTATTCCGCAAGTCAGCCCGCAATTTCAACCCGATCGTAGCGACATGCGGGAAAATGACCGTCGCCGAGGTCGAGGAGATCGTCCCGGTCGGCACGCTCGACCCAGATTACATCCATACTTCGGGGATTTACGTTCAGCGCCTTATTCTGGCGACGAGAAACGAGAAGCGGATTGAAAAGCGAACCACGCGCGAGGAGGCAGCCTGATGCCCTGGACGAGGGAAGAACTGGCGGCGCGTGCCGCCGCTGAACTGCGTGACGGCTATTTCGTCAATCTTGGCATCGGCATCCCTACTCTCGTTGCCAACTATATAGCGCCCGGGGTCGACGTTACCCTGCAGTCTGAAAACGGGATGCTGGGCCTGGGGCCCTTTCCCCTCGAACGCCAGGTCGATGCCGACGTTATCAATGCCGGCAAACAGACCATCACCGAACTCGATCGCACCAGCTATGTATCGTCGGCCGAAAGTTTCGCGATGATCCGTGGCGGTCATATCGACCTGTCGGTTCTGGGGGCGATGGAAGTGGCCGAAAATGGCGATCTTGCGAACTGGATGGTTCCGGGCCGCATGATCAAGGGTCCGGGCGGCGCGATGGACCTGGTGTCCGGCGTCCGGCGCATTATCGTGCTGATGGATCATCGCGCGAAGGACGGCACTCCCAAATTTCGCAAAAGCTGCACGTTGCCGCTGACGGGCGCTAATGTCGTCGACCTGCTGATCACGGATCTGGCGATGTTCGAGCGTCCCGATCGCCAGTCGCCATTTACGCTTCGCGAGGTCGCCCCGGGCGTGTCGCGCGATGAGCTTCGGGCGGTGACGGAAGCGGATTTTCTTGATCAAGGGGTATTTGGATGAGCGCGCGCGCGGAACGTATCGCTGACAAGGTAGAGGCATTTGTCCGCGAAGAGGTCATTCCCTATGAGCGCGACGCGCGCCTCGGCCATCATGGGCCGTCGGAAGATCTCGTCAGGGAACTGCGCGATAAGGCGCGGGCCGCAGCGGTTCTAACACCGCATATATTGGACGATGGGACGCATCTGACGCAACGCGAGACCGCTTTGGTTCTTCGGCGGTCGGGCCTTTCGCCGCTGGGACCGGTGGCGGTCAACACCATGGCGCCCGATGAGGGCAACATGTTCCTGCTCGGCAAGGTAGGCAATGCCGAGCAGAAGCAGCGATTCCTGGAACCGCTGATCGCCGGAACCGCGCGGTCTGCTTTCTTCATGACGGAACCTGCCGCCGAAGGTGGCGCTGGCTCTGATCCCTCGATGCTCCAGACCCGGTGTGAACTGGACGGCGATCACTGGGTCATCAACGGCAGGAAGGCATTTATTACGGGCGCCGATGGGGCATCCGTGGGCATCGTCATGGCGATGTCCGACGTCGGCGCGTCCATGTTTCTTGTGGATCTTCCCGTTCCGGCCGTCGTCATCGAGCGGGTACTGGACACGATCGACAGCTCCATGCCGGGCGGGCATTCTATAATCCGGATCGAAAATCTGAGGGTTCCGGCGCACCAGATGCTTGGCGCTCCCGGCGAAGGCTTCAAGCTGGCGCAGGTCCGGTTGAGCCCGGCGCGATTGTCTCATTGCATGCGATGGCTGGGCGGCGTCACGCGCGCTCAGGAAATCGCGACCGCCTATGCCTGCCGCCGGCAAGCGTTCGGCAAGCCGCTGATCGATCATGAAGGTGTAGGCTTCATGCTCGCCGAAAATCTGATCGACCTCAAGCAGGCCGAACTCATGATCGACTGGTGCGCGGACGTTCTCGACAGCGGCGCTTCGGGTACCGCGGAAAGCTCCATGGCCAAGGTCGCGGTGTCCGAGGCGCTGATGCGTATAGCGGACCGTTGCGTTCAGGTCATGGGCGGCACCGGGGTCAGCGGTGATACGATCGTGGAACAGATTTTCCGCGAGGTTCGGGCTTTCCGCATCTATGACGGGCCGACCGAAGTGCATAAATGGAGCCTTGCGAAGAAGATCAAGCGCGACCACGCGAAGGCGCAGCAATGAGTGGTACATCGGCTGATGCCAATGAAGGCACGACTGCAGTTCGAGCGGGTTTCGCCTTCGATCAGGCCGCGCTTGACAATTGGCTCACGGAGTTTGTGCCTGGCCATGAAGGTCCGCTGCAAGTCGAGCAGTTCAAGGGCGGTCAGTCCAATCCCACCTACAAGCTGATCACTCCCGGCCGGCATTTTGTCATGCGGCGCAAGCCTTCGGGAGCGATTCTGAAGGGCGCGCACGCGGTGGAGCGGGAAGCGCGGGTGCTCCGCGCGCTTGAGAGCGCCGATTTCCCGGTTGCCCACGTCCATGCCCTCTGTGAAGATGAAAGCGTCATCGGCACGCCATTTTACGTAATGGATATGGTGGAAGGGCGCATATTCTGGGATGCGACCGTTCCTGGTGTTTCGAACGAGGAACGATCGGCCATTTTCGATGCGATGAACGCCACGATTGCCGCTCTGCACAGCATTGATTATAATGCCATCGGTCTTGGCGATTATGGCCGGCCCGGCAATTATTTCGAACGGCAGATCAGTCGCTGGTCGCGGCAGTATCTCGAGGACGCCGAGGCGGGGCGGGACAGCAACATGGACTTTCTGGTCGAATGGTTGCCTGCCAACATCCCCTCGGCGGACGAAAGCGCGATCGCCCATGGCGACTTTCGTATCGACAATCTGATCTTCCATCCGGTCGAGCCACGGGTCATCGCGGTCCTGGACTGGGAGTTGTCGACATTGGGGCACCCGGGCGCGGACTTTGCCTATAACGCCATGATGTATCGCATGCCCCCGCACATCGTTGCGGGGCTTGCGGGGGCGGACATCTCGCATCTGGGAATACCGGATGAGCAGCAATATCTGGAGGCCTATTGCCGACGGACAGGCCGGACGAATATGCCGGAATACGACTTCTATGTCGCATTCAATTTTTTCCGGCTGGCGGCGATCTTCCACGGGATCAAAGGACGGGTGATCAGGGGGAACGCGAGTTCTGCCGAAGCACGGGAACGCTCGGCGGCCTTTCCCGAGCTGGCGGCACTCGCCCGGCGTCAAGCTGAACGGGTTTAAATCATCCGAAACGCCATCGCATGCCCGGTGCATTTGCCCGAATAGTGGGTGCAGGCGACCGTAGCCAGCCCAATCGGCGCGCACGATCCTGTTGCGTGAAAGCCGGTACGTGGGACAATTCTTGCAGGCGTGCGCAGACCGTGATGGATCAGATCAGCCAGGTGCCCCGCCTGATGACGGCCGCAACCCGTCGCCGTCGCTCGTGAAATCCCTGCCCCGGCAATTCTGAAATCGTAAGCTGCGAAGGGCTTGGCACTGCCCAAATTTCGCTCTATGTCATCAATCAAGCGTCTGTTTGTTTATTTTTAATCGTGGTCCGCGGCATGGGGTGTTGCGTATGGAAAAAGAAGAGGACGTGCGTTTCCGCAACAAATCACGGACGCGCCGCTTCAGAAGATTTCGCGCACCGTGAAAGACGATCAGTTCGGTACCTACCCAAGGATGACAAGTCGAAGGTGCGACTGGCAGGTGCAACATCCCTATCGACCGCTTCCCGAGAATTTAGCGGGCCACGTCGAGTGGAAAATAGCGATTGGTCCGGTGTGAGGTTGGGTATACTGGTGTTTAGGATATGTCCGGGGCAGGGGGGCGATCGGGCCGCGCATGACGGAAGTTTGGACGGGAACGACGAGGGACGAGGTCGTATTTGAGTCGGTCTTCGGGGTCAGCGCTGATGGGGTTTGAATCGGAATAGTCAGGGCGTTCCGGCGAGGCAGGCGCCCGGCTGCTCGGGAACCGCAGAATTGGAATTATACTGGTTGCTTGAAGGAAATCGCGATGGAAAATGTCTTTATCTATGATCATGTGCGGACGCCGCGTGGCAAGGGTCGCCCCGATGGCGCGCTGCACGAAATTCCGCCGGTCCAGCTTGTCACGCAGGTACTGGAGGCGGTGCGCGACCGTAACTATCTGGATACGGCGCTGCTTGACGATGTCGTTATTGGCTGCGCGCAGCCGGTCAGTGAGCAGGGTGGCGTTCTGGCTCGCGCGGCGGTGTTGAATGCCAACTATGCCGAGACCGTTGCCGCGCAGCAAATCCATCGTTTCTGCGCTTCCGGGCTCGAGGCGGTGAACAATGTCGCCGCGCAGATCGCCGCGGGCATGGCCAGCGCGGGCATCGGCGGCGGCGTCGAATCGATGAGCCGCGTGAAGCTGGGCTACGACACCGGCGCCTGGGTTGCCGATCCGGCCGTCGCCTTTCACAATTACTACGCTCCGCAGGGTATCGGCGCGGATATCATCGCCACCCTGGAAGGCTATGGTCGTGAAGATGTCGATGCTTTCGCCGCCGAGAGCCAGAAGCGCGCCGATGTGGCATGGAAAGAGGGCCGGTTTGCCCGTTCCATCGTGCCCGTGAGGGATGTGATGGGCGAAGTCATCCTCGACAATGACGAATATCGCCGGCCCGCAACAACGGTGGAAACACTTGGCGCCCTCAAGCCGGCCTTCCCGGGCTTGGCCGCGATGGGTTATGACCGTATTGCGAAAGAGCGCTATCCCCAGATCGAGGAATTGAGGCACGTCCATACCGGCGGAAACTCAAGCGGCATCGTCGATGGTTCGGGTGTCGTGTTGCTCGGTAGCGAAGAATTCGGGAAGTCTGCCGGCTTGAAGCCGCGCGCGCGGATCAGGGGCTGGGCCACGATCGGGTCGGAACCGACCATCATGCTGACCGGCCCTCTTGCTGTGGCAAAGAAGGCGCTGAAGTATACCGGCATGACCAAGGACGACATTGATCTTTGGGAATTGAATGAAGCGTTCGCCAGTGTGGTGATGCGCTTCATGGATCACATGGAAGTCGATCACGCGAAAATGAACGTCAACGGGGGCGCGATCGCGCTGGGCCACCCGCTCGGCGCAACCGGGGCGATGATATTGGGCACGGTTTTGGATGAACTGGAACGCCAGGATCTCAACACCGCCATGGCGCTCCTTTGCGCTGGCAACGGCCTTGGCATTGCAACCATCATCGAGCGAGTTTGAAACCATGACTAATAACTATCGCCATATTCGTATCGAAAAAGGCAGCGACGGGGTCGCGCTTCTTGTTCTGGACAATGCCGACGAGAAGATGAATGTCGTCGCTGATCGCTTCATCGCCGACATGAGCGCGGCGATCGAGGAACTACGCCAGGATGACTCCGTAACGGGTGTTATTCTGACGTCGGGCAAGTCCGCGTTCATGGCCGGCGCCGATCTCAAACTGATGGTGACGGGCTACGAGACCATGGACGCGCCGGCAGTCTATGAATTCAGCCAGAATGCCACGCGCATGCACCGCGCTCTGGAGACGATGGGTAAGCCGGTCGCCTGTGCCATGAACGGACTGGCGCTGGGTGGCGGATTCGAACTCGCGCTGGCCTGCCATTACCGCGTGCTTGCGGACGATCCCAAGGCGATCGTCGGGCTTCCCGAGGTGACGCTGGGGCTGCTTCCCGCCTCCGGCGGCACGCAGCGCCTCGCGCGGATACTCGGCATGGCGAAGGCGCTGCCGCTGCTGTTGACCGGCAAGTCCCTCGCCCCGCAGAAGGCGCTCGAAGCAGGGCTCGTCGATGCGCTCGCGCCGGCCGACAAGGTCGTCGACAAAGCGCGCGAATGGCTCGCCAGCAATCCCGAACCGAGCCAGATTTGGGACCGCAAGGGCTTTTTCCTGCCCGAAATGCGCGGGATGATGGCTCACGAATCCGCCATGGGCGTGTCTCTTGCGGCCGCGAATATTGTGCGGGATGCCGGCTATAATCAGCCCGCACCGCTTGCGATCCTGCGCGCGGTTTCCGAAGGTATCCAGCTGCCCATGGATCGTGCGCTTTCGCTCGAAAGCAAATATTTTGCGACCCTGCTTACCGATCCGGTGGCCCGCAACATCATCCGCACCACCTTCATTTCCAAACAGGCCGCGCAGAAGGGCGCTGGTCGCCCCGAAGGCGTTCCCAAGACCGAGTTCAAGAAGGTCGGCGTGATCGGCGCGGGGATGATGGGCTCGGGTATCGCCCTCGTCTCGGCGGCTGCTGGCCTCGATGTGGTGCTGATCGATCGCGACATG
>Ga0307408_100000396_pt1 | contig 39439 bp, 31 predicted proteins | sample 322Cmetagenome_FD_202116 | JGI IMG/M metagenome (GOLD analysis project Ga0307408, IMG submission 202116) | Maize rhizosphere microbial communities from greenhouse at UC Davis, California, United States - 322HYB-C-3 | ecosystem: Host-associated > Plants > Roots > Rhizosphere > Soil | place... | reverse complement strand
TTGAGCAAGAATAATTCAATTTTTCTAAATTAGCACGATGAAATCATTCCTCGTATTTCTTTCATTCTCAATAATTCTGGTTATTTCTTCCTGCACTTCAAAAATCCAAAAGTTTGAGCAGGACCTGGAGACCTGTATCTCCAAAACAGATTCAATTCAGGCTCTTTTAAAAACTTCTTTAAACAATGAGAATTTTACGGATGAACTACTTCAGGCAGAAGTGATATGGAATCAACTAAAACTGAAATACGACGATTCAAACGATACGCTTTCAAAAGAACAAATGGAAGTGCTGGATGATTTCAACGTAGCTTTTCACAATGCGCGAAACTTGCAACAGGAACGCCTAAGATGCCTTGTTGCTTCTTCCGAACAACGGTTGCGTTTACAGCGGTTGAAGAACGATATTGCACTGGGAAATGGCAAACGATCTGAATATTGCGCCAATGTGCAGCACGAAAAAGAAGAATTAACAATTATTGAAACGCATGCTAAGGATATTCATCGTAGATTCGAAGAACTAAAACGCAGTAAGGCACAATTCAACCAAAATTTTGCGTTATAGGAACACCGCATGAAACGCTTTATTCAAATACTCATTTTCCTTTGTTTTAGTCCGCTGGCTATTGCGCAACCTACAAGTACAGATCAGCAGTTGGCCAACCTGTATTACAGTAACGGAGAATTTGACAAGGCTATCCCCTATTTCGAGAAAATCCTGAACAAACAAAGCGTCAAATACGACCAGTTGCGTTACGTTGAGTGCCTGGAAAAAACCAATAAGATTAAGGATGCGGAACGTGCAATGAAGAAATTTGCAGCTGCAAACAATGAAGACGTAGATTACCAGATTCTGCTTGGTGATTTCTATTCACGAAACAACAACCCGGCAGAAGAGGAAAAAATCTTCAATGCACTCATCAAGAACAATACGAAGATCGGCTACCAGGTAATTGATCTGTACAATTCATTCCTGAAAAGAGGAAAAACGGAATGGGCTTTAAAAACACTCGAATCCGGACGAAAAAATCTCAAAAAGAATTTCCCGCTTTATTTGCAGTTTGCTGAAATCTATGGAATTTTAGGCCGAACGGATGAAATGATCACTGAGTATTTCGAGGCTTTGGAACAGTACCCGAACTACATGCCCGAAATTCAAACAGAGTTAACGAACAGTATTGATTTTGTAAACGACCAAACGGGTGTTTATTCCAAATTGAAGGAGCAACTTTTAGTAAAGATCCAAAAGAAACCCGACGAATTGATTTATCCGCAAATGCTGATCTGGTTATTCACTCAGAAGAAAGAATTCAAAAGTGCTTTGGTGCAGGCTCAGGCATTGGATAAAAGACAAGGGAATACAGGAGCAATTGTGCTGGACCTCTGCGATATGTGCGTAGCGAACTCTGAGTACAATGTGGCCCGAAGCGGTTACCAATATGTCATTGCCCTTGGTCCTGATAAACCGAATTACTATGCTGCTTACGTGGCCCTTTTGAACGTTCAGTACCGTGAAATTACAGTTGAAAAACTCGGAACACCTGAAACAATTGCCAGTGCGGTGAAAGATTACCGTTACGCACTCAGGAATATTGCAAAAGGTCGAAAAGGTGTTGTGTTGATGCGTGAATTGGCAACCATTGAAGCATATTACAATAACAACGCAGCAGCAGCTCAACAATTACTGGACAGTACACTGGCAATTCCGGGCTTAACCGACATGGAAAAGGCAGAAGTAAAAATGCTTCTGGCAGATATCCTGGTGTTGGAAAACGATATTTGGCAAGCTTCCTTGTATTATATGCAAATTGATACTGACTTCAAATTCGAAACCATAGGTTCTGAAGCAAAATACAAGAATGCCAGGGTTTTCTATTATGATGGTGATTTCAAGTTCGCACAATCGCAGCTTGACGTATTGAAACAATCTACTTCGAAGCTCATTGCCAACGACGCCATGAAATTGTCTATCCTGATTACCGATAATCTTGGCCTCGACAGCAACTACACGGCTATGTACAAGTTTGCTATTGCAGACTTATTGTTACAGCAGCACAAATATGAAGATGCTTTCTATTTGTATGATTCGATACAGGCAGAATTCCCTGATCACGGTTTGGCAGATGAGATCCTGATGCGCAAGGCGCAAGCAATGCAGGAACATGGAAAATGGAACGAAGCTGTTTCCTACCTTGAAAAAATCGTGAAATATTATTTCGATGATATTCTGGCAGATGATGCTGTTTTCCAGTTGGGTGATATTTATGAAAACCATCTGAAGGACAAAGAAAAAGCCGCAGAATACTACAAGAAGATCCTTTTTGAATGCAAAGGAAGTTTACTTACTGTTGAAGCGCGGAAACGTTTCAGGGCGCTGCGGGGTGATGCCGCTATTGACCCTGATGATCTTTAACAAATCAACCATGAATCGCCTGCTACTTATATCATTCCTTATTTTCATTACTGCTTGCTCCAAAGAGCAAGTCATTTCCGTAAAAGCTGTACATATGAGCTCCGGACAGCCAATATCCAACTTTGAATACTACGTTCTATCATCACATGAAGTTAAAGGCGAAACAGTTTCGGAGACTGTTGCTTATGGAAAAACCGACTTCCAGGGAAATGGAATCATAAACCTGAAAATGAAGCGCAGTAGAACCTATACCTTGCATGGCGTAAAACCAGAAAACGCATGTTACCTTGATTCCGATAAATTCAGTTTAACGAAAAGCGATTCGGATTTAAATTTTCAATTCGAAATAGGTAGTTGCGGAACAGTAAAACTCGACATTGACAATATTGGTTGTACTGGTCCAAATGACGAAATGAGATACCGTATCAAACCCGCTTTCGAAAGTTGGAGGCCTTGGTCCAGCGCCTATTCGGGCTGTTATTCAGGATTACCTAAAAACTTATCTGTTTCGACTGGTCCGTTAAAAATCCAATGGAACGTTATTAAAACAGGCTATTCATACGCGGATAGTGCGGAAATCAATATCAACCAGTACGCACCAACGAATTTCCACTTGCAGTACTGATTCGACTCGGGTCGTTAGAAACAAATGAAATGTTTAGCATTAAGTGATATAAAACAAAAAAACCTGGATGCCCCCACCCAGGTTTTTCTTATCAATTCATACATCTAGTGGATGTATCAATTGATAACTACTGCTACTAACCACTACAAAGATACATTGGAAATTCAAAAACGCAAGTGGGTTTTTAAAAATATTCGTTGAAAAGTGTTAAATATTCAATCAGGGAAGTTTTTTGGTCGAAATTTGTACTGTATTGATCGGTTAAAAAACGTTCTCCGTTTTCAATCTCTTCTTTTACTTAGAATAACCACTATTTAGATTCTTTTTAAATAAACTTTAAACCCGTGTTTAAACGTTAAAATCCTTTAAATTCGCAGGTCTTAAAATTAGAAGTTATGGCAGCTTCAGTATCTACGTCAGTAGATTATGTTCCTATTTTGATCCAAGCCGCTGTGGCTGTGGGTTTTGTAATTACCACTTTGGTTGTAGCACCTATGCTCGGACCAAAGCTTCGCGGTAAAAAGAAAGATGCTAACTGGGAGTGTGGTATCGAAGAAGTTGGAAACGCACGCTTTCCGGTTTCAATCCGTTATTTGCTAACTGCAATCTTGTTCGTATTGTTTGATGTGGAAGTAATTTTCTTCTACCCTTACGCCGTGAACTTTCATGCATTACAGCTAACCGGACTTATCGCCGTTGTAGTTTTCGTTGGATTCTTCCTTACGGGATTCTTTTATGTACTTAAGAAAGGCGCGCTAGAATGGGAAAAGTAGAAAAAAAACCAAGAATAGAAGACGTAGAAACCATTAATGGTGAAGGTTTTCAATTGGCAATGCTTGATAAAGTAATTGCTGCAGCTCGTGCAAATTCCGTTTGGCCTTTACCCTTTGCAACTTCTTGTTGTGGAATTGAGTACATGGCAACCATGGGTTCCAACTATGATTTGGCCCGTTTTGGAATGGAGCGTATGTCTTTCTCGCCCCGACAAGCAGATTTGCTGATCGTTGCGGGAACTATTTCGAAAAAATTAGCACCTATCCTGAAACAAGTGTACGAACAAATGGCTGAACCGAAATGGGTTCTTTCTGTTGGTGCATGTGCTTCCTCAGGCGGTATTTTCGATACTTATTCTGTGTTGCAGGGAATTGACCGTGTAATTCCGGTTGACGTTTACGTTCCAGGATGCCCACCGCGACCAGAACAAATCATTGAAGGAATTATGAATATTCACCGCTTAGTGAAACACGAAAACCTTCGTCGACGCTACTCTGATGAATACAAACATTTATTGAATAAATATCACTTGAACGAAGATGACCCAACTGACAAATGATTCGGTTTTAAACCGATTACAGGAATTGTTCGGAGAAGCGATCCTTTCTTCTGAAACTCCTTATGGTTTGCTTACAGTTGAAGTTCCGGCTGATAAAGCACACGAGATCATCAAATCGTTGAAAACGGATGATGTTTTGAAAATGTCGTTCCTTACACTGATCGGTGCCGTACACTATCCGAACCTTGAAGGAAGAGAAATCGCAGTGAACTACCATGTTCATTCATTGATCCACAATGTGCGCTTACGTATTCGTACCTTTTTACCGATCGCAGCGCCAAATATTGCTACGATTACTGACATTTACGTTGGTGCCGACTGGCAGGAACGTGAAACCTATGATTTCTTCGGTGTGAACTTTATTGGTCACCCAAATCTTACACGTATACTTAACGAAGACGATATGGATTATTTCCCGATGCGTAAAGAATACCATTTGGAAGATGCCACTCGTGAAGATAAAGATGATCGTTATTTCGGTCGCTAATTACAGAAGATTATGAGCGATTTATCAAAACACTCAGGAAACTTCGTTTCTAAGGACACTATCGACGGGGAAATTGCAACGTTGAACCTCGGTCCTACTCACCCGGCAACCCACGGTATTTTCCAGAACGTACTAACGGTTGACGGTGAAAAGATCTTGAATTCTGTTCAAACTGTAGGTTATATCCACCGCGCTTTCGAGAAATTATCGGAACGCCGTCCGTATAACCAGATCACTCCTATTACTGACCGTTTGAACTACTGTTCATCCCCTATCAATAATATGGGATGGGAAATGACAGTGGAAAAGCTGATCGGTGCTGAAATTCCAAAGCGCGTAGAATACATGCGTGTGATCATTATGGAATTGGCGCGTATTGCAGATCACCTGGTTTGTAATGCGGTAATTGGTGTTGATACAGGAGCCTTGACAGGATTTACTTACATGTTCCAGCAGCGTGAGGCAATTTACGAATTGTACGAAGAAGTTTGTGGAGCACGTTTAACAACAAATATTGGTCGTATCGGTGGCTTCGAAAGAGACTTCAACGATACATTCTATAAAAAACTGGACAACTTCCTTAAGAAGTTCCCGAAAGCGTTCGAAGAATTCGATAGCCTATTGACACGTAACCGAATTTTTATGGATCGTACTATCGGCGCGGGACCAATTGCCGGTGAACGTGCATTGGATTACGGTTTCACAGGACCAAACCTTCGTGCAGCAGGCGTTGATTATGATGTTCGTGTAATGAACCCGTATTCTTCTTACCAGGATTTTGAATTTGATGTTCCGGTTGGAACTCATGGAGATACTTACGATCGTTTCTGCGTTCGCCAGGAAGAAATTCGCCAGAGTTTGAGAATCATTCGTCAGGCGATGGAAAACATGCCGGAAGGTTCGCACTTTGCACCAAATGTTCCGGAATTCTACCTTCCTAGAAAAGACGATGTGTATACGAAAATGGAAGCATTGATCTACCACTTCAAAATTGTAATGGGAGAAACTCCTGTTCCGGTTGGAGAGGTTTATCATAGCGTTGAAGGAGGAAACGGAGAACTTGGATTCCATTTGATTTCAGATGGTGGACGTTCGCCTTACCGTTTGCAGTTCCGCCGACCTTGTTTTATTTATTATCAAGCATACCCGGAAATGATTAAAGGTCAAACAATCTCAGATGCCGTATTGGTATTGAGTTCTTTGAACGTTATCGCCGGAGAATTAGACGCATAAGATATGAGCGCACCAAAAACAAAACCAACAGCTGATGGACCAAAACCGGAATTTAGCCCGGAGGCAATGGCTGAGGTACAACGCGTAATTAAACTCTTTCCTGAAGGAAAACAGAAAAGTGCTTTGATGCGCATTTTGCATATCGCTGAAGAACAATTCGGCGGATGGCTGAGTGTACCTACTATGAATTATGTTGCTGAGATCCTGAATATTCAGCCTATCGAAGTTTACGAGGTAGCTACATTCTATACCATGTTCAACATTGAAAAACCTGGAAACGTAGTTTTGGAGGTTTGTAGAACGGGGCCTTGTATGTTGGTTGGATCTGACAATATTATCTCTCATATCGAGAAAAAATTAGACATCAAAGTAGGTGAAACTTCCGCTGATGGAATGTTTACACTTAAAACCGCTGAGTGCCTTGGTGCTTGTGGTTACGGACCGATGTTACAATGTGGTAAACATTACCACGAACACCTGACTCCTGAAAAAGTGGATGCTTTGATGGACCAGTTACGAAAAGAACATTCAACTTCATCGAATTAAGAGATGGGAAGAAAGCTATTATTGGAACACGCACACGTTCCGGGAATTGAGACTTACGAGGTTTACCGCAAAAATGGCGGTTACCGCTCTGTAGAAAAGGCATTGAAAACAATGTCGCCGCAAAACGTATTGGAAGAAGTGCAAGCTTCAGGATTACGTGGTCGTGGTGGTGCAGGTTTCCCAACAGGAATGAAATGGTCTTTCCTTGCAAAACCGGAAGGTGTTCCGCGTTACTTATTGTGTAATGCCGATGAATCTGAGCCGGGAACATTCAAAGACCGTTATTTGATGGAGAAAATTCCTCACCTTTTGGTAGAAGGAATGATCACTTCGTCTTATGCTTTGGGGGCCAATCAATCGTACATCTACATTCGTGGAGAATACATGTTTGTGTTGGAGATTGTTGAAAAAGCAATTGCTGAAGCATATGCAAACGGTTGGTTAGGAAAAAACATCCTTGGTTCAGGATACGATTTGGATTTGGCAATTGCCCCCGGAGGTGGTGCTTACATCTGTGGTGAGGAAACTGCCTTGATCGAATCATTGGAAGGAAAACGAGGAAACCCGCGTATCAAACCTCCGTTCCCGGCTGTTAAAGGTTTGTGGGGATGTCCGACGGTTGTAAATAACGTAGAATCTATTGCTGCTGTAGTTCCGATTGTGAACGACGGTGGTGCAGAATATGCAAAAATCGGTGTTGGAAAAAGTACCGGTACCAAATTAATTTCAGCTTGTGGAAACCTTGCCAAGCCGGGTGTTTACGAGATAGAACTTGGGCTTTCTGTTGAAGAGTTCATCTACTCTGACGAGTGGTGTGGAGGAATTGCCAACGGAAAGAAGATCAAAGCTTGTGTTCCGGGAGGATCATCAGTTCCAATTTTACCAGCGAATTTAATTTGTAAAACAGCTGAAGGTGAAGATCGTTTGATGACTTACGAAAGTTTGGCTGACGGTGGTTTCGCTTCGGGATCAATGCTCGGTTCAGGTGGTTTCATCGTATTCGACGAAGATCAATGTATCGTAAGAAATACCTGGAACTTCGCTCGTTTCTACGCTCACGAGTCGTGTGGACAATGTTCACCTTGTAGAGAAGGAACAGGTTGGATGGAAAAAGTACTTTACCGATTGGAAAACGGTCAGGGAAATATGAGAGATATTGACCTGTTGGCTGAGATCAATAAGAAAATTGAAGGAAATACTATTTGTCCGCTGGGTGATGCTGCTGCATGGCCGGTAGCTGCGGCAATTCGTCATTTCCGTGAAGAATTTGAATGGCACGTAACAAATCCTGAAGAAGCGGTGAAACGCAACTTCGGAATAGCGTCTAACCACATGCCATTGGTATAAAAAATCTGTGAGATGATTAAAGTAACCATAGACGATATTGAAGTAGAAGTAGAAGCGGGGACAACGATCCTGAATGCTGCCCGCAAAATTGGTGGAGAAGTTGTTCCGCCAACCATGTGCTACTACAGTAAATTAGAAGGAAGCGGAGGAAAATGCAGAACATGTCTGGTAGAAGTTGCCGCAGGTTCAGCTGCAGATCCACGTCCGATGCCGAAGCTTGTTGCTTCATGCTGTACTCCTGCCCAGGATGGAATGGTTGTGAAGAACAAAAGTTCCGAACGGGTTAAAGAAGGTCGTGCTTCTGTAACCGAGTTTCTTTTGATCAATCACCCGTTGGATTGTCCTATTTGCGACCAGGCAGGTGAATGTCATTTGCAGGATCTTGGATTCGAGCACGGAAAAGAAGGAACACGTTACGAGGAAGAACGCAGAACTTATGATCCAATCGATATCGGTGACAAGATCAAGCTGCATATGAATCGTTGTATTCTTTGCTACCGTTGCGTGTACACGGCAAACCAAATTACAAACAAACGTGTTCATGGAGTGCTTCACCGCGGTGAACATGCTGAGATCAGTACTTATATTGAACAGGCTATCGACAACGATTTCTCAGGAAACGTGATCGATGTTTGTCCGGTTGGAGCATTGACAGATAAAACATTCCGTTTCAAGAGCCGTGTTTGGTTCTTAAAACCAATGAATGCTAAACGTGATTGTCCGACATGTTGCGGAACTGCAACTGTTTGGATGTTCGGAAACGAAATCTACCGTGTAACGGGTCGTAAAGATGCTTACGGTGAGATCGAAGACGTTGACGGTAAAACAGGATGGATCTGTAATACGTGTCGTTTTGACTCTAAGGATGTTTCCAAATGGAACATCGAAGGGCCACGCGTAATCAGTCGTCATTCCGTGATTTCACAAGGACATTACGTAACAGCACGTATGGATGCTGAAGGAAGAAATTTGAAGAATTAAATCATGATAGCAAAGATCATATTAATTGTTGCGTTGTTTGGTATCACACTTGGTATCGCAGCGTACCTGACATGGATGGAACGTAAGGTTGCAGCATGGTTGCAAGATCGCGTTGGTCCGGACAGAGCTGGAAAATGGGGATTACTTCAACCTTTGGCTGACGGTGGAAAGATGTTCTTCAAAGAAGATTTCATTCCTGCCATGGCGGATAGAAGATTATTCATCCTTGGACCCGGGATTGCGATGTTTACATCCTTCCTTACCGGAGCGGTAATTCCGTGGGGACCGGATTTGACATTATTCGGAGAAACAGTTTCATTGCAAGTGTCGAATGCTAACGTTGGAATTCTTTTCGCAATGGGAATTGCTTCAGTTGGTGTTTACGGAATTTTGATCGGGGGTTGGGCTTCCAATAACAAATTCTCTCTTTTCGGAGCTATTCGTGCGAGTTCTCAGATGATCTCTTATGAATTGGCGATGGGGATCTCTGTTATTACCATTGTAATGATGTCGGGAAGTTTGAACCTTAGGGATATTGTTGACCAACAAGACGGATTCAATTGGAATGTATGGAAGCAACCTATCTGTTTCCTTATTTTCCTTGTTTGCGCTTTGGCGGAATGTAACCGCGCTCCTTTCGACTTAGCGGAATGTGAATCGGAATTGATCGGTGGTTACCACACAGAGTTCGGTGCAATGAAACTTGGTTTCTATTTGTTTGCCGAATACATCAACATGTTTATTTCCTGTGCAATCATTTCAACTGTATTCTTTGGTGGATACCACTTCCCGGGTGAAAGTTATTTCTCCGGAAACACACTTGCACTTCTTGGAATTGGAGTAATGTTCGCCAAAACGATCTTCTTTATTTTCGTATTCATGTGGATCCGCTGGACATTACCACGTTTCCGTTACGATCAGTTGATGCATTTGGGTTGGAAAAAATTGATCCCGATCTCATTGGTAAATCTGTTGATCACAGGTTTTGTGATTGCAGCCTGGAACGGTTGGTTCACGAAAGAACAGCCTAAAATGGATGCGAGCAAGCCAAAGACAGAGCAGCCGCTGAGCTTGAATACGAATACTAAAAAAACGAACAAACCTCATTAACGAGCAATGGAAAGTTTATCAAATCGTAAAAAGGTTGTTTCGAACAAAAAGATGTCTTTTATGGAGTCTTTATACCTGCCGGCAATTTTCGGAGGTATGTGGATTACCATTAAGCACTTGTTCAAGAAACACAATACCATAAAGTATCCTGAAGTACAGCGTGAATTTGCACCTGTTTATCGCGGACAACACGTTTTGAAGCGTGACGAACAAGGTCGTGAAAACTGTACTGCGTGCGGATTGTGTGCGGTTGCTTGTCCGGCTGAAGCCATTACTATGACATCAGGAGAGCGCCAAAAAGGAGAAGAGCATTTGTACCGTGAAGAAAAATACGCAACGATGTATGAGATCAACATGCTGCGTTGTATTTTCTGTGGATTGTGTGAAGAAGCTTGTCCGAAAGAGGCCATTTTCCTTACAGATCGTATCGTTCCTACTTATTTCGAACGTGAAGATTTCATTTACGGAAAAGACAAATTGGTAGAAGATATGGACAACCGTATTGACATTACCAAGAGACAATTAACCGGAAAACGCCCTGCAAAGTCATGAGTTTAGAATACATTTTTTATATCCTTGGAGGATTGACTGTTGGAACTGCTTTAATGGTAGTTCTTAGTAAGCATCCTGTGAGAAGTGTACTTTATTTGGTACTAACGTTCTTCATGATCACTGCAAACTATGTGTTGATGAATGCACAATTTGTGGCAATCGTAAATATCATTGTTTATGCGGGTGCAATCATGGTTTTGTTCCTTTTCGTATTGATGTTATTGAATTTGAATAAGGAAAATGAGCCCCGTGGTTCCATGTTAGCCACATTCGCTTCGGCAGTTGGAGCGGGTTCATTATTGGTTGTTTTGGTTGCAGCTACAAGAGATGCAAGTTTGGCAACTACTCAAATTACAGAACAATCGTCGAGCGCAGGTTTGGTTGAAAACCTTGGAACTCTACTCTTTAATAAATACGTGCTTCCTTTCGAAGTTTCTTCCATCCTGTTCATTGCAGCAATGGTAGGAGCTGTTCTTTTGGCAAAACGTGATAAACAAAACGCAGAATAAGATGTTGTTAGCTACCTTATTTGAATCAGGTGTACGCATTGAGCATTATATGACGTTGGCAACTGTGCTGTTCGTTGTAGGTGTTTTCGGTGTACTCTATAGAAAAAATGCCATCATCCTTTTGATGTGTATTGAGTTGATGTTGAATTCAGTGAACTTGCTGTTGGTTGCGTTCTCTACCTACTTTGGTAAGGCCGACGGACAGATTTTCGTTTTCTTCATCATGGTTGTTGCGGCGGCAGAAGCTACGGTTGGACTTTCCATTCTCGTGTTGCTTTACCGTAATTCACGTAACACGGATATTCGATTGTTTAACCGACTTAAGCACTAAACATGACAGTATCACAATTACTCCCGCTTATTATTGCGTTACCGCTTCTTGGTGCTTTCATCAATGGAATTGTCGGTAAAAAATTATCGAAAGCCGTTGTTGGTTCTATAGCAACAGGTGTTATGGTAATGGCATTTGCATTTGCCTTGATGGCTTACTTCCAGGTTCAGCATACAGACGGAATCAAGGTGACTTTGTTCGAAATGCTTCGTACTTCGTCTTTCCACCTGGATGCAGCTTTGTTCGCTGATAACCTTTCCATGTGGATGACATTGATCGTTACAGGAATCGGAACATTGATCCACTTGTTCTCAATGGGTTATATGAAACACGACGAAGGTTACTACAAGTTCTTCGTTTACCTGAACCTGTTCATTTTTGCGATGCTAATCCTTGTTCTTGGAAGCAGCTACTTTATGTTGTTCTTCGGATGGGAAGGTGTAGGAATCTGTTCTTACCTATTGATCGGATTCTGGTACAGCGATTTCAAAAATACATTGGCTGCACGTAAGGCATTCATCATGAACCGTATCGGTGACCTTGGGTTATTGGTAGGATTGTTCCTTATGCTGATGCAATTCGGAACGCTTGAATACAACGAAATTTCAGATATCGTTTTAAACGGAAAAATGCAACTGACAGATTGTATGGCATTCTGCATCACGATTTGTTTGTTCATCGGAGCAACCGGAAAATCGGCTCAAATTCCGTTGTTCACCTGGTTACCTGATGCGATGGCCGGTCCAACACCAGTTTCTGCTTTGATCCACGCTGCAACCATGGTAACAGCAGGTATTTTCCTTACGGTTCGTTCAAATTACTTGTTCCATTTGGCGCCACTTACGCAAGACATTATGTTGTATGTTGGTTTGGCAACTTCCATCATTGCAGCATTCATTGCTATGCGTCAGAACGACATCAAGAAAGTATTGGCTTACTCAACAGTATCACAATTGGGAATGTTGTTCGTAGCGTTGGGAATGGAAGCTTACACGGCGGCTATGTTCCACGTTACAACTCACGCGTTCTTCAAAGCATTGCTGTTCTTAGGTTCAGGAAGCGTAATCCATGCCATGAGCGACGAGCAGGATATCCGTAGAATGGGTGGCTTGAGAAAGAAAATTCCGGTAACCCATATTACGTTCTTAATCGGAACGTTGGCCATTTCAGGGATTCCGTTGTTGTCTGGTTTCTACTCTAAAGACGAAATTATCGGTCACGCATTCGGAGACAACAAGTTTGTGTTCGGGGCATTGATCTTCAGTTCGGCTTTAACAGCTATCTATATGTTCCGTTTGTACTTCGTTACTTTCTTCGGAACTTTCAGAGGGACACACGAGCAGGAACACCATGTTCATGAAGGCCCGGCATCAATGACTGTTCCTTTGATCATTTTGGCTATCCTTTCCATTTTCGGTGGATTGTTGAACCTTCCGGGAGTGTTCTTGCACAGCGGAACGCATTGGTTATCGCATTTATATGCGCATAACGTTGCAGGTGAAGGAATGAAAGTTGGTGAGCACGGCGATACCAATACGACATTGATGCTGATGGTTGCTGCCGGAACAATGGCTGTAGTTATTGCGATTGTAACGTACATTGTTTATGTAAAGAAAAACAGTCTTCCTGCTGAAGATGAAAATGTAAAAGGATGGGAGAAATTGTCGAAAAACAAGTTGTACTTCGACGAGATCTATAATTTCCTTTTCGTTAAACCAACATTGTGGTTGTCTGAAAAAGTGAACCATTACTTTGAACTTTCCTTCTTGCACAGAGGAATTACAGGATCGGCTCAATTGATCGGAAAAACCGGCGAGCTGGTTCGTAAAATTCAAACAGGTAGAACGGATACATACATTCTTTGGATGGTATTCGGATTGATTGGCCTGGTTATTTATTTCCTCATCTATAAATTCTAATTCGTGGACTTAATATTACATACCGGGGATTTAGGCATTTTAGCATTACCTCTATTATTTTCGATCTTAACGCTGATCATTCCGCAGAACTTTGTGAAAGTTTACGGAATTATTGCATCGGTGATTGTTCTTGGAGCGACTTCGTGGCTTTTATGCGGATTCGATCCTAAAGGATTGAACCTGATGCTGAACCAGGAATGGTTGAAAGATTACGGACTTACTTTCACGTTTGCATATGACAGCATTTCATTGATGATGTTGTTGTTGGCAGCGGGGTTGGTTTTCCTGATCATGTTAAGCAACTTCCAACGTGAACTGGCCAGCAACAAGTCATTCATTGCAATGGTTTTCCTGATGCTTTTCGGACTTTTCGGAGTCTTCACTGCATTTGACGGATTGTGGTTCTACATTTTCTGGGAAATCACTTTGATCCCGATCTTCCTTATTTCATGGTGGTTCGGTGCTCCTGACAGACGTCCGGCATTGATGAAATTCTTCATCTACACCTTCGTTGGTTCATTGGCAATGCTTGGATCTTTGCTTGCATTGAAACAAATGAGCATGACCTTCGGGTACGGAGATCTATTGAATGTTGATCTTGGAGGTTCTACATGTAAAGCAGCCTGGATGTTAGGCGGATTCTTCTTAGCATTTGCGATCAAAATCCCGATTTTCCCTTTCCATACTTGGCAGGCTGATACTTATCAGAAATCGCCAATGGCCGGAACCATGTTGCTTTCAGGTATTATGTTGAAAATGGCTTTGTACGGAATGCTTCGATGGATGCTTCCCATGTTCCCTGAAGCTTTGGATTGTGTAACACAGCCCATCATCGTTTTAGCGGTTATTGGTGTAGTTTACGGAGCAATCATCGCTATTAAGCAGCAAAACATGAAGCGTTTATTCGCTTATGCTTCACTTTCTCACGTTGGTTTGATTGCGGCAGGAATTATGACACTTTCAGTTGATGCAATTACAGGAAGCATTCTTCAAATGATCAATCACGGTTTGGTAGCAGTTGGTTTGTTCCTTGCTGCCGATGTAATTGAAAGAAGAACAGGAACTGTAGAATTGGAGGAGTTAGGAGGAATTGCAAAACAAGCTCCGAAATTCGCGTTCTGGTTTGCAGCATTGGCTTTTGCTTCGGTATCCGTTCCGTTTACAAGCGGATTTATCGGAGAATTCATGTTGTTGAAAGGAATTTACGATTACCAGGCAATTACCGGAATTATTGCCGGAACAACATTGATCCTTGGTGCGGTATATACCTTCAAAGCTTACCAGGCAAGTATGTACGGACCGGTGAAACTTTCCGCATTTGCAGATTTGCATTGGAGTGAATTGGTTGTTTTTGCAATTATCATGATAGCAGTTGTGTTCTTGGGAGTTTATCCTAAAGCAGTAATTGATTTTGTTGAACCTAGTGTCACGCAATTGATTGCGATGATTACAAATTCAAGTTTATAGTAGTAAGATGGATGCTTTAATTGTATTATTCGCGAGCGGTTTATTTACATTGTTTTCCGCATTTACAAAAAAGCCTATTGTTGTAATTACTACGGCATTAGCTGGAATTGTACTCACCCTGGCTTCACTGGCTTACCAGTTGAAGACCGGTCACAACTGCATTAACCTTGATTACAAAGGATTGGAATTCAATTCAATGACGGCATTGTACTCTATTGTTACAACTGCGGTTACCGGATTATTGATCGGACTTGGTTACCAGCGTTTCAAGGAAAATGTTGAACACGTAGGAGAATATATTGCGTTAATGATCTTCTCTGCTTGCGGAGCTTTGGTGATGTTCTCGTTTACTGATATGTTCATGTTCTTTATCGGTTTGGAGATCCTTTCTATTCCGATCTATGTAATGGCGGGAAGTAACAAAAACGATTTGCGCTCAAATGAATCGGCATTGAAATACTTCCTTACAGGTTCATTCGCAACAGGACTTTTATTGTTCGGAGTTGCATGGGTTTACGGGGCTACAGGTTCATTTGATTTGATCGAGATCCAGAATGCGATTAACAGTAACGACATTGCAAGCCAGGGAACATTGTTGATCGGTGTGTTATTGATCCTTGCTTCATTCTTGTTCAAAGTGAGTTCTGCCCCATTCCATTTCTGGAGTCCGGATGTATACGACGGTGCGCCACACACGGTGACAGGTTACATGGCAGGAGTTGTAAAGATCTCTGCATTCTTTGCTTTCATGAAGATTTTTGGAGTTGCTTTCGGTTCGGAATCTGTTCATGATTTCTGGGCGCCGATCATTGCAGTTCTGATCGTTATTACCTTGTTTGTAGGAAACCTTTCTGCTCTGAACCAAACAGGGTTCAAACGTTTATTAGCTTATTCGTCTATTACACATGCAGGTTATACCTTGCTTGTGATTCTTTGTCTGAATTTCACAGCACCATTCGATCTTTGGTTCTACATGACGGCTTACGGTTGTTCCATCGTAGTTGTTATTGCACTAGGATTGGCGGTAAACGATGAAAACGACAGAATTGAAGCATTAAGAGGATTACTTCACAGAAATAAATTCCTTGGAATTGCCGGAATCATTGCCATCCTTTCATTGGCAGGTGTTCCTCCAACGGCAGGATTCTTCGGGAAATACATCATCTTCAACTCAGCTTCAAACACGTATTTGTGGTTGGTGATCATTGCATTGGTAAATTCAGGAATCGGTATTTATTACTATTTGAAACTGATCACGGTTATCGTTTCAAAACCGGAAACCGATCTTCCGAAGATCAAGATCAGTCCGCTTACGGCTATTGTAGTTGTAATTGCTACAGCTGGAACTTTGGGATTATCATTCGTACTTCCGTACATTCTGGCTTAGAAATAAAGAATTTTATCGAACCCTGGTTTTATTCGTAGAATCAGGGTTTTTCTTTTTAAAACCTCTCGCGAAGACGCGAAGATTGACTCGGTTAATGCTTACGCTGAAGTTTCAGCATAGGCGCAACACACTCGCTTAAAACGTCTCAATGCTAACACGCTATGCGAACTGTCCGGTAGGCAGTTCATAACACGTCCTATGAAATCTGCGCATTTGTGGGAGAAGAAAAAAAGAGGATTTCGCGTTACTCAAACTCAAAAATGTAAGTCAACCCATCTCCACGAATCATCTCCATCTTTGCATCCAATTGTTCGGAAAGTGTATGGATCAGTTGTATTCCAAGCGTGGTTCCCGTTTTCCATAAATCGTTCTGAATACCGGCTCCATTATCACTTATTGTCAGTTTATACTGTTCCCCTATCTTTTCAAGGCGAATACTAATGGTTCCACTCTTCCCGGGAAATGCGTGTTTAAAACTGTTACTGATCGCCTCGTTCAGAATTAACCCTATCGGAATCATTTTGTCTGTTTCCAGTAAAATTCCTTTCTGGAGATGAAAGTCAAACTTAATCTTTAGATCTGTAAGGCAAAACGAACTTTCAATACTTAACACCAAATGCCTGATGTATTCCTCTGTGCTTATAGAACTGAGGTTTTTGCTTTGATACAACATTTCGTGTATCATAGACATGGATGCAATCCTGTTTTTACACTCTCGGATCAGTGACAGGAAAACAGGATCCGAAGTATTGGAGGCCTGCAGATTCATTAAACTGGAAATAATCTGGAGGTTATTTTTCACCCGGTGATGCACTTCTTTCAAAAGCGCTTCTTTTTCATTGATAGTGACTACGGAATTCTCCAATTCTTCCCCAAGCATATTTACACCTGCGGCAATAGAATCAAATACATCGTCTTCACTCTTGATCTCGATCTTCTCATTGAATTCGAGCCGTGCATAAGCCATAATAACATCCAAAATATCGTTGGACCGTTGTTGAATATAATCCGTATTCTCACTTTTTCCCTTCATCTCACAGATTGATCAACCACTTAACAGCTTCTTTTTCGTTTGTAAATAATTTGGTAGGAACGGCAGGTTTATTTATCCCGAGAAAGAAGTTTCCAACCACCTTGCTTACGGAAGAATCAATCAGAATAGCAAAGGCCATTGTGTTTGTCTTTCTTCCGTTGGTAGTAAAATGGGATCTTGCTTCTCTTGAAATTGATTTGATGCCCCGTGAATCTATCAAAAGCGGAAATTTCTCATCGACGTAGAAAGAATTCACAATTTTCGAATTCTCGATGGCATCCTCGAGCTCCACTTCAGCGTCCTTCTTCACTTGGGTCCGGGCAATACCATCTTCACCCATCCAGGTGAAGTAACATCTCAGGTCATGTGCAGTCGGTGGGACATTCATGTTTCGAAAATACGTAAAACCAGCAGATATTTTTCTTATTGTTGATAACGAAAGAAATGATAAAATAAGGTGAAACGGAGAGTAGGAAAAATAAGATCATCAATAAATTTAGCATAAAAAAATCCCGGAACTTCATCCGTCTATGACGGATCAGTTACCGGGACTTCTATTAAGTATTTTCTATTAGTCTTTGATCAGGAACTGGAAACGATCCAAATTCTTCAATGCGATGCTTGTTCCACGTGCTACAGCTCTCAACGGATCTTCCGCAATGTGAACCGGAAGCTTTGTTTTCTCGTTGATTCTGCGATCTAAACCACGTAACATTGAACCTCCACCTGCTAAGTAAATACCTGTTTTGTAGATATCTGCGGAAAGCTCCGGCGGTGTTTGCTCCAATGCGCTTAGAATCGCTTCTTCGATCTTGGAAATAGTCTTATCCAATGCGTGAGCAACTTCGGAATATGTGATCACAATCTCCTTCGGAATACCTGTCATCAAATCTCGACCACGTACGGCGTAATCTGCCGGCGGATTATCCAATTCCGGTAGCGCAGCACCAACTTCAATTTTGATCTGCTCTGCTGTGCGCTCACCTACCAAGATGTTGTGTTGACGGCGCATGTATTCTTCAATATCAGAAGTGAAGTCATCACCCGCAATACGGATAGACTTATCACAAACAATTCCACCTAAAGCGATAACGGCAATTTCAGAAGTACCACCACCTATGTCGATGATCATGTTACCCATTGGCTCTTCCACATCAATACCGATACCGATTGCTGCTGCCATAGGTTCATGAATAAGATAAACTTCTTTTGCTCCGGCATGTTCAGCTGAATCCCGAACGGCTCTTTTCTCCACCTCAGTAATTCCTGAAGGAATACAAATCACCATTCGCAGTGTTGGATTGAACATTTTCTTCCCGGGATTGATCATTTTGATGAACCCGCGAATCATTTGTTCCGCACTTTGGAAATCGGCAATTACACCATCTTTCAACGGACGAACTGTCTCGATCAACTTGTGCGTTTTACCGTGCATCTGCTGTGCCTTCTTTCCAATGGCAACAACTTTACCCGTCTGGATATCTTTTGCAACGATAGACGGCTCATCAACAACCACCTTATCATTCATGATAATCAGCGTGTTAGCCGTTCCTAAATCTATGGCAATCTCTTGCGTAAGAAAATTAAACAATCCCATTTAACCTGTCCCCCTTTTATGGTATAAATCTTAGTCTTTTTCGTATAAAAACTAAAATGGTTACAAAAGTAGACGAAATATTTGAGAAATGTCGCAGAACTGTAATGAAAATGGGCTATTAACACTATTTCACACGAAAAGAAATTTCTTATATCATTTTCTACGTTTTATTGGCGCATGATTTTCTCACACGAACCGTCTTCATAAACGTAAATAACAAGTCCTTTTTCTCCATCAGAAACCTCTTGTCCAAGCAGATTAACCACCTTTAGAACCTTCATGCTTTCAAGGCGATTATCCACTACCACCGTTTTCGGATAGGTTCTGTCATTTCCATCAAAATCCGTTTGTTTGATACGGTAATAGTTTAAAGCGTCGCGTTTGTAATCCGAATGTTGGGCGGAATAGCTCAATTGACTTTCACTATCTCCGGCACCGTCAACCTGGGCAATAGTTGTCCAACCTTTCTCGGGTTCGGCAGTCCATTCAATTTCGAAATAATCATTGTTAGTTTCGCTCTCTGTGGTCCAGGTAATCAGATTAGAGCCATAGTTGTACTCCGCAGTAAAGGTAGAAACATCAACAGGCAAAACCACTGGCATACATCCAATTACCGCCGTTGTCGTATTCCCTCCCCAATTGAAATCAATGGAATACCCTGTTCCGGAAATACTAAAATTATCGATAAGAAGAATATAGATATCATTTGATGCAACGGTTAACGCATTAACCCATCGATCTCCTGCGGAGCTTTCGCTGTTATCGGGTTCACCTACCCTGATACCGGTAGCACCGCTTAAGGCGGAATAGGAACAACGTACGGGAGAACTTACGGGAGGACAGTTTGCTCCAACATTGACGGCAGTAAACGGCCCCCAAATAGCAAAATCATAATCATCGGAACCGGACACAGGATTAATACGAAGTGACATTGAACCCCCTGTTTGAATATTAATATAATACCAGGAGGATTGGTGTTCTAAGGTCAAACAACCATCCACGGTATTATTGTTCGGTAACTCCTGTATACCAAATCCTGAGCTGTTTCCGGGAACTGAGGAAGAACTACACAACTGCTGAGCTAATTCGCAGTCCACACCTCCGGCCTTTTCTATCGACAGATGTTCATTCCGGTTTTTCACCACGACAACCGGAGTAGCCCCTGCCTGGTTCAAAAGTTCCTCAATATAACTTACTTCATAATTGGTTGTAGTAGAGAAGGAAATTCTTTCATCTCCATAACCACGCTTGTATGAATCTGAAATGGCCTGGTCCAGTTCACCCAGGAACTCCTTGCATTGTTGAGATGTTTTTCCTTCTAAATGAATGTTGTAGCTAGTTTGTCCGAAAGCTGTACCGGTTAGACCGACTAACAGCAGCAGTAGTGTTGTTTTCATGGCGCTGATAATTAGATTGTTACACCTTAATTAATATACGTGAAAACAAAGACGAAAAAACCCGCATTTGCACAAAATGCGGGTTTTAATGTATATAAATCCATTATCAATGAGTAAATTTCTCTTTTTGTGAAAAATCTAACTCACTGAACTCCGTTCCGAATCAATTATTGATTGAATCTTTTCTCTTTTGTACCGTCCTGAAAAATGAAAATCACGATCCCACTTTCATCAGCTTTGACCTCTTGTCCAAGCAAATTCACGATTTTCACAACGGCCTTTTCTTCAAAGGTATTATCAATAGCAACCATTTTCTCGATAATTGTTTCTTCACCATTGAAATCCGTCTGTGTCAAGCGATAGTAATTTAAAGAATTTTGTCTGTAATCCGAATGTACCGCTGAGTAGTACTTTTTAATTTCACTATCTCCTGCACCTTCAATGGTTTGAACAGTATGCCAATCATTAGCCAAACCGGATGCCGACCATTGCAACGTAAAGAAATCATTGTTCTGTTCCGTTTCTGTTGTCCAGGTAAGCACGTTGTCTTTTTCAACTTTAAAACCGGTGAACTCTGAAAGTCCAACAGGAAGTACCACTGGAGTACATCCGATAACCGCCGTAGTATTGTTCCCACCCCAGTTGAAATTGATATTGTATCCATCATTAGACGCACTGAAGTTATCGATCAGCAAGATATAAACCCTGTTAGCCTGAACAGGCAATGAGTTAATCCAGCCATTTCCACCTGATCCCTCGCTGTCATCCCCGGCACCATCAATCATCCCGGTATTTCCGTCCACACCTGAATAAGAACATCTGATAGGTGCAGTTACTGGTGGACAATTAACTCCTACGTTTGCAGCGGTAAACGGTCCCCAAATAGCGAAGTCATAATCGTCATCATTGTCATCCGGATTAATTCTCATCAGCAAATCTCCGGCCGTCTGAATATTCAGGTAATACCATGACGATTGGTGCTCAACGGATAAGCAACCATCAATTGAATTGTTATTCGGAAGCTCCTGGGTTCCGAATCCGCCACTGTTTCCCGGCACGGATGAAGAGTTACATAGCTGCATCGCCAATTCACAATTGTTTCCTCCTACTTTGGGTACCGCATTGAACTCAGAACGCTCTTTTGTTACAACCGCACCATAAATGTCAATAGATTCCAAAACGGAATGAACAAAATTGATCTCATAATCTACAACCGTAGAAAAAGAGAAAGCGTTGTCTCCAAGCTGCCTGTCGTAAGTATCAGGAATGTGGTGTTCGATTATTGAAATGACGTCCTTTCCGTTTACGGTGTTATTGTAGTTGACTGTAAAACGCGTTTGCGCGAAACTAAACGTACTGCAAAGCACGAATAGTAATGTTGTGATTCTCATGTGTAAACTAAACTTTTTTTGAGGATCATCAATTTAGACCGGTGGCGGAAAGATAGCAAGGTATTCCGGCAGCATCCTAAATTGGTGACCTGTAGTGTTAATCGCTTGCAAAATTAGTTCAACTATTGAAATAAAAATCCCCACATCTTGAAATGCGGGGACGAATGACTGGTTATCAATTCTCGTTGAGTCACCCACTTTCATGAGCAGATCAACCGATAAAAGTTCTATTTAATGTTTAAAATGGCGGTTTCCTGTGAATACCATTGCCACACCATTGTCGTTGCAATAGTTAATTGACAGTTCGTCTTTGATTGATCCACCAGGTTGAACAACAGCCGTAATTCCCGCATTATGAGCAATTTCCACACAATCAGGGAAAGGGAAGAACGCATCTGAAGCCATTACAGCACCGTTCAGATCGAACCCGAATGACTTCGCTTTTTCTATCGCCTGACGAAGTGCATCAACACGTGAAGTTTGTCCGGTTCCACTCGCTAAAAGCTGTCCGTTCTTCGCTAAAATAATTGTGTTCGACTTTGTATGTTTAACCAATTTGTTTGCAAAGATTAAATCTTCAACTTCCTGTGAATTTGGTGCCTTGTTTGTTTTTTGCTCAAAATTACCCGCATTTTCTGAAAGCATGTCTTTATCCTGTTCCAAAACACCGTTCAATAATGTTCTGAATTGACGTTTCGGCATTTCCACATTCTTCTGCACCAATAGGATTCTGTTCTTCTTACTTTTCAGTAATTCCATTGCATCCGCATCAAAAGCAGGTGCAATTACGACTTCACAGAACAATTCGTTCACCTGTTGGGCAGTTGCAAGATCAATCGTTCTGTTTGCGATCAAAATTCCACCGAAAGCGGAAGTAGGATCTGCAGCCAATGCATCCGCGTATGCTTGAGCAAGTGTTGGACGCGTTGCCAATCCACAAGCATTATTGTGCTTCAGGATAGCGAAAGTAGGATCATTATTTTCATATTCAGCCAACAATTGAACTGCCGCGTCAACATCGAGCAGGTTGTTATAGGAAAGCTCTTTCCCGTGAAGCTGATCGAACATTGCATTAAAATCGCCATGGAACCAACCACGTTGATGTGGATTTTCACCGTAACGTAACGGTTGTGATTCCAAAATACTTTGTTTGAAAACGGGTAATTCTTCTTCCTCGTTAAAGTAATTGAAGATATGTGTATCGTAATGAGAAGAAACCATGAAAGCAGCACATGCAAACTTCTTACGTTGTTCGATTGTTGTAGCAGCACCCTGGGCATTCAAAATATCCAGGAAAGCAGCGTAATCGTTCACCGAAGGAATGATCACAACATCGTTGTAATTCTTCGCAGCAGCACGGATCAATGAAATTCCACCGATATCGATTTTCTCAATGATCGATTGATGATCTGCTCCTGAAGCAACTGTTTCTTCGAATGGATACAAGTCTACAATAACCAGATCAATAGTCGGAATATCAAATTCTTCCACCTGGTCCAAATCGCCTTGAAGATTTCTTCTGTGAAGAATTCCTCCGAAGATTGCAGGGTGAAGTGTTTTTACTCGTCCTCCGAAAATTTCAGGGTAAGAAGTCATTGTTTCTACCGGAGTAACAGGAATTCCAAGTCCTTCTATAAAAGCTTGCGTACCACCAGTTGAATAAATGGTAACGTTGTCGGCATGAAGTTTACGTACAATTGGCTCTAAACCATCTTTGTAATAAACTGAAATTAAGGCTCCCTGGATTTTCTTCGTGTTGCTCATCTGCTTGTTTTTTTGAAGGTGCAAAGGTACACTTTTATTACGAAAGCAAAAGCGATTTAGTAGGGACAAGTCGCCACTTGCCTCTACTCCCATAATTATCCATTAATTTCAATTCTTACAATCTCGATCCTCCGTTCCGAAACGCTTTCGCAAATGAATTCGAAGCCTTCAATGCTCACGGTGTCGAATTGATCCGGGATGCTTTCCAGGTGATGAAGCACCAAACCTCCAATTGTTTCGTACGATTCCGATTCGGGAAGTTTGAGGTTGTATGTTCTGTTCAGGTAAGAAATTTCGGCGCGGGCAGAGAAGCGATAACTTTTGTCATCTATCTGATGTTCCAGCCAATCTTCTTCATCGTGTTCGTCCTCAATTTCACCGAAGATCTGTTCAATCACATCCTCAATGGTCACAATTCCAGCAGTTCCTCCATACTCATCTACAACTACAGCAATACTTTGACGGGTTTTCGTGAACTTCTCAAGCAGTTCTTTTCCGGGCATCGCTTCAGGGAAGAATGAAATTGGACGTAAGAGTTGGGTTAAGGTTTCAGGCTGCTTAAACAATTCGAAAGAGTGCACATAGCCGATAATATTGTCGACAGTATCGCGATAAACCAATATTTTGGAAAGGTGGGACTCAATGAACAATTCGTGTAATTCCTTAATGCTTGCGTTTACATCAATAGCCACCATTTCAGTTCGGGGAACCATACAGTCGCGCGCCTTGATGTTTGAAAAATCGAGTGCATTCTGGAGAATCTGGATTTCGTGCCCCATATCCGCACTTTCTTCGATCCGTTCATTCATATCTGCAACATAATGCTGCAGATCTGCCCTGGAAAACACTTTCTCTGTCTGAGGCAATTTAATTCCGAAGAGTTTCAGAAATCCGGCGCTGATACCAACAATAACTTTGGTGGGAATGAATAACACCCAGTACAACAGCGCCATGGGAACAGCACCGAATTTAAACAGGGTATTGGGATTGATCTGGAACAGTACTTTTGGCAGGAACTCGGCAATGGTTAAAACCACGAACGTTGAAATTAGGGTTTGCACGAGCAAAACACTGAAATCGCCCTCTATGCCCCAACCACGAATGTAAGGCTCTAATAAGTTCGCGCTGTAAATCCCGAAAACAACGAGACTAACGTTACTGATAATAAGAAGTGTTGCAAGGAAATGACCTTCATTCTTGTAGAAAAGCCCAAGTAATTTCCCTGTATAAGCTCCTTTGGAAATATCGAGCTCTACTTTCAGACGATTTGCGGAAACATATGCAATCTCCATTCCTGATGCGAAAGCGCAGAGAACAAGCATTGCAAGTATGACGACGACTGAAGAATCCAAATTCCAATTATTGGAATGAAAATACAAAAAAGTAGGGGTGAATTGCAATCCACCCCTACCTATTTCAAGTTATTTTACAAAACGTTACAAAACGTCCTGACCGATATCTTTTCGGTAGTAAGCGTTTTTGTAATTCAGTTTCTCAATAGAATCGTAAGAGCGTGACAAAGCTGTTTCCAGGTTTTTACCATAAGAGGTAACAGCCAAAACGCGACCGCCATTTGTTGTCACCACCGGACCATCAGCTGCAGTTCCGGCATGAAAAACCAAACTTTCCTGTACTGAATGGAAACCTTCGATAATATCGCCTTTCTTGTATTCTCCGGGATAACCACCCGCAACCATCATTACGGTACATGCAGTTCTTTCGTCGAATTGAACATCACATTCGGAAAGAGTGTTTGTTGCAACTCCTTCAAAAAGATCCAACAGGTCGGATTTCAAACGCGGCATTACCACTTCCGTTTCCGGGTCTCCCATTCGGCAATTGTACTCGATAACAAAAGGTTCGCCTTTTACATTGATAATTCCAACGAAGATGAAGCCTTTATATACTATTCCTTCTGCTTTCAATCCTTTTACGGTAGGAATAATAATCTGGTTCTCGATTTTGTCTTTAAACGTTGAATCGCAGAAAGGAACCGGGGAAATTGCTCCCATTCCTCCTGTATTCAACCCTGTATCTCCTTCACCTATGCGTTTGTAATCTTTTGCTTCAGGAAGGACTTTGTAGCTGTCACCATCCGTAAGAACGAAAACAGAACATTCTATTCCTTTCAGGAACTGCTCGATCACCACACGTGAGGACGCATCCCCAAATTTGGCATCAGCAAGCATGCTTTTCAGTTCTGCTTTTGCTTCCTTCAAATCATCAATGATCAGTACTCCTTTTCCGGCAGCCAAACCATCAGCTTTCAAAACATAAGGAGCTTTCAATTTTTCAAGGAAAGTGTAGCCTTCCTCTAACGTGTCTTTTGTGAAAGTTGCGTATTTCGCGGTAGGGATATTGTGACGCGCCATGAAGGCTTTCGCAAAATCCTTACTTCCTTCCAATTGAGCAGCAACTTTATTAGGCCCTATCACCGGAACCTTTTTCAATTGCTCATCAGCCAAAAAGAAATCATGTATTCCATTCACCAACGGATCTTCCGGTCCAACTACAACCAAACGGATCTCATTTTCCAGAACAAAGGTCTTGATCTTCTCAAAATCGTTTACACCTATCGGCACGTTCGTACCATGTTGGCGCGTACCTGCATTACCCGGTGCAATGAACAAATGCTCCAAATGTGAACTTTGAGCAATCTTCCACGCAATTGCGTGCTCTCTTCCACCTGATCCTAACAGTAATACCTTCATTCTAACAGTATTTTAAAATTGATTCGAAGAAACGTTTTCCGTCTTCATTTGCCAGATTTGCATCTGCAGCGCGCTCAGGATGCGGCATCATCCCGAATACATTCCTTTTTGCATTGCAAATTCCTGCAATGTTTAACAAAGATCCATTCGGATTAGAATCATCTGAAACCTGACCTTCAGCATCAGCATATTTAAACAACACCTGGTCATTATCCAAAATTGATTTCATGGTTTCTTCAGGAGCATAAAAACGTCCTTCACCATGAGCAATCGGAATTTTGTATGCTTTCTCCAAATCCAATCCTTTCGTGATTGCTGTATTTGAAGTTGCAGGTTTCAGGTAAACATTCTTACAAATGAACTTCTGTGTGTTATTGTGTAATAAAGCTCCCGGTAGCAACCCTGATTCTGTAAGAATCTGGAAACCGTTACAGATTCCCATCACATAACCTCCTTTATCTGCATGGTTCATCACTTCCGACATAATCGGCGACAATTTTGCAATTGCACCTGAGCGCAAATAATCACCATAGGAGAATCCTCCCGGCAATACTACAAAGTCAACATTTTTCAGATCTGAATCCTTGTGCCAAAGTCTTTCAACCTTTTGATTCATAATGGTTTCCAATACGTAAACCATGTCTTCGTCACAATTGGATCCCGGGAAGGTAACAACACCAAATTTCATTTGAATAAGTATAAGGACTAGAAAGCCCGTTATTGATGCCCACAAAGGTAGTGAATCGCTTAGTTGAACCAACCAGCGTGGATGAAAAATTTAATAACAGCCAGTAAAAAAGTGAGATAAAAGAAGCCTGAAGCAACCTGCTTCCAGAAAGAACTGATAAATGCGAAGGTGAATAAAAACCCCACAGGGATGAAAACAAGGTTAAACCATTCCACCTGTTGATAAAAAATAAGCTCGGCAGCACCAAATGTTAATGTGGCAATGACCATTACCAGCAAACTCCGGCTGATCTTCTTGAAACGGATGGAACTTTTCTGCAAACGGATCCTCACACCAATAGAACTCAGTAGTAAATAAATGAGAAGAACAGAACCTGAGGCAATGAGAACCATTTGTTCGTATTTCACATGATTGGTATCACGAAGGATGCGGATACCGATAGGATGTCCGGAAAACCACCAAAACATCAAGCCGTTGAATACAATCAGGGAAGTTCCGAGCAAAAGAAGGATAAATTCCTTGATACTGATTACTTTATTCATTCGAACTGTCAGCCATAAGAACGGAATGAGTGCAACTGTCTGAGGAAGCAAAACAATGATTATTCCGAACAACAACGCGATATTGTAAATATGCGTCCCGTTTCGTTCTCCGTTTTCCAATAAGAAGAGCAAACGGAAAACACAGAGCAGTAAAAAGTGAATTACCAGCAATGCGTCAAAGTTGTAAAAACTCTGGCTGAAGGTCATGAACACTACATAAAACAGCGAAGGTGCATAACTGTTCTTTTCCAGGAAATCATGTTTGTTAAACAGGAAATTCAGGAAAATAGCGTTGGAAAAGATAAAAACGGCAGAAAGCGCAACACTCAGCCAAATCGGAAATGCCTCTAGTTTTCCCAATAGCCCAAGACTTATGGTTTCGTTTGGAAGGTGATAATGAAACGAAAGGTTAAGCCCGATAAACAAAGCCATCACCGGAAGTAACAATACCAGGGTTAAAGGCTGATTGCTCAAAAAGGGTCTTAAAAACATGTGGTAAAATTAAGGTTTAATCAGAGAATAGAAAATAGAGATCAGAGAATAGGATTGTAGAATTGTTCTTACTATCTATTCTCTGTTTTCTGATACCTATTCTCTCAAAAGAAAAATCTTCCATTTACCCATTCCGGATCCAAAAGAGCTTCATGCTTTTTATAGAACTGAATTGCCGGTTCATTCCATTCGAGAACTTGCCAGTCCATTCGCTTCACGCCCATCTTCTTCGCAATATCAACAACTTCGAGAAATAATTTCGAGCCTATTCCGCCCCTGCGAAATTCTTCTTTGACATAAAAATCTTCGAGGTACAAACAGCGTCCTTTCCATGTAGAATAAGAAATGAAGTAGAGGGCGAAACCAACGATTAAATCTCCTTCTTCGACCACAAGTGCTTTGCAAACTTCATCCTCAAATAAATCCACATACAGGTTCGCAGGAGTATTGATCACCGCATCAGGTTCGCGTTCGTAAACGGCCAACTCAACGATCAACTCGTGAATTGCCGTTTCATCTCCAGGTCTCGCTTCGCGGATATGCATCAAATTCCTCCTAAGTTGAATCTCAAACGGATTCCCGTGCTCAGGTTTCCTGTAGGATATGACGTTTGGATCTTCGGTGTTGTAATTACCTGGTCGTAATAGAACTGAAGAATCAAATTGTTTGTTACGTTATAATCTACTGAAGACTTGATCGAAATTACACGCTGTCCTGCTGTTGCCTGAGTTGTTCCTTCAACCACTTTACGAATCACAGTCAAGTTATCGCGGAAAGTAAAATCGAAACGGATATTCAACGGATTTTCCGGGCGAGCATTCTTGATCTTGAACGGGAAACGTACTTTTTCAAATTTGTATCCTGTTCCGATCACGATCTCGTTCCCCAGCACTTCAGTAACCTGGTTGTTGTTTAACGACAAGGTTGCAGAACGGTCTTTTTTGATCTCGAATTTCGTAATCAATCCTTGTTTCTTGATGTTCCATGTTGCATCAATTCCGATCAACGGAGAGAAACGCTCGGTAATTGTTACCGCCTGAACGTTGTTTCCTGCAATGAAGTTATCGTTCAAATCTCTTGCATTGTAGTTCCCGTTTCCGTCACGTGTAGAGTTCAGGTTCGATTGAACACCAGCCATACTTACAGTAGATGAATATCCATGACGAATTACGAAATTTTTCACCTTATCTTTCATGAAAGGGAATTTCGTTAGTCCATTGTAATTCACCGTCCAGTTTGGTAATGGCAATGAAGCAAACGGATTTACCGAACGCTGACTAACACTGCTTGAAGTATAAGAAGACAAGAACGCTCCAATCAATACATCTTGCTGCGTTTGTCCGTAACCACTTGCATAACCCCCAACCGTACCGACAGAATTCGAGTTTCTTGTTCCGAAGTAAGTTGATACTTCTTTTGAACGATCAAGCATTCTATCAAAGTTACCCGACTTATAGCCTTTGCCCAGTTTCTCGAACGCTGTTCCGATGGAGATTGTTGAATACGTCAACGTAGAAGTACTGTACAAACTCTGTGACTCGAACTGCTGTGTCAAATCATTGAAACGGTAGAAATCATTCGTGTTTTGCGTTTCGTTTCTGTTCAAAGAAAGATCAATTGTCAAATCCTTGATCGGCTCCAAAGTTCCACGACCAGTTATTGTTTGCGTATGTGTAATCGTATGCTGACGGTTGATCGCCGGATTTTTCACCAACCAGTCATTCGTTGCAGCTACTTCACCGATGTGATAACCTGTTTCACGTCCGAATACCGAATAAGACTGTTGACCGAAAAGGAAGCCAGCGTAATTTCCGTTGAACGAAGGGTTAAATCCTAACACTCTGCTTGACTGGTTGTAACCAGGAAGTAATGTTCCGTCGGTTTGTGAATATGTTCCGGAAATGGTGCGCACCGTCATCAATAAACGACCTGCAAAACCAACAACAGGGTTCACTTTTTCCTTTTCTTTCTCCTTACGTTTCTGTTCGCGGTCAAACTTACGCTTTTCACGTTCCCACTTCCGTTTCTCTTTCGGAGTCATCTCTTCAACTGGCTTCGGTGGTTTCAATTCAGCTCTTGGTTTCTCAGGAGCTTTTGTATCACCTTCTTTTCCACCGTCAGTTCCCACTTTTGAATCCGTAACTTTTGCTCTTCCGCCGGTAGAATTCGAAGTAGTGTTAATACGTTTCAGAAGAGGAACTTTATTGTAAAGGGTCATAAAGTTCGCCTGCAACTGCGCATTGATAGTTCGGCTGTTCTGGATAATACTTCCATAATCCTCTTGCCCGAGCGGTGCACGCTGCCAATTGTAAGTACCGGCATACTTCACATTTCCTGTAAGGAATGAAAGTATCGGAATCTTATTGAACGGCAAGTTATACGTGAATGCATAATCATGCGTATAATCCATCGTTTTTCCTAAGGTACCAAGCTGCGTAAATACCGTATCTCTGAATCGCTGATAACTTTCCGGATCAACTCTTCTGTCAACAATTCCATTCTCTTCATCAAAGATAGAACGGTTTGTAGCGTTGAATGTGAACTTTAGGTTTTTCGTGAAATCCCATCCCAGTTTATAATTTCTGTTCCAGGTAAAGTTCTTTACATAAACAGGAGTGTACTGGAATCCTGTTGAAGATGTATCAAGTGTATTACGGATCTGACGTGCATTGTACGTTCGCATCAAATCACTTGTCATGCTGACGTTCTTCGGCATCAGCGCAATATTTGTTTCACGGATCAGCGCCCACCACGGACTCTTTTTCATGAATTTCACATCCTTGAATGGTTCAAAAGGCTTAGCAGTGAACGTATAGGCGTAAGCTAAACTTCCTTTCCATTGTTTCGTGCGGTCATAATTGGTATTGAAATCGCGGTGCAGGTTTTCACTGAAACCGTATCCGAATGTCCAATTGGCAATATCATAGAAATGTGCCTTTGTTCCGATTTTGTTGAAGCGAACTCCCTGGAAGTTATAGAATGTTCTTTCAGTATAATCCTGGGCAATACGGGCAACTGATCTTCTTGTCGCCAAGTCGTAAGCCTTCAATTTGATATCCGGGTTGAACGGATCGTATTCAGGATTGATCACCCCGAAAGAACGCCCGTAGAATAATGGCAATGTGATTTTCGCACGTGAACCGAAGAACTGTCCCAGCTGCACTGTTGATTGGTAGTCAAATCCGAATTTCTGGTTACGCTGGCGTTCCTGAACCCTGCTGTCTACAGCTCCCCAGTTAACACCGGAATAGTTGCTGGACATGCTCATTGTCATGAAATCAGCCGCCTGAATTTGCATTTGAGCAACCGCAGCCGAACCACCGTCATCCACAAAATCCGTCAAACGCAATTCGTTAATCCAGATCTGGGCGCACTTCGAAAGTCCGTCGTCTCCCCATGGGTCAATCGAATTTTTGCTTGGATTACGCACCCCGATCATGATCGTTTTGATTCCCTGCAGATTAGGGCTTCCTTTCACTTTGATCAGGCGATTCGGATTTTTCGGGTCTACAATGGTATATTCAACCGAAGGAGAAACTCCTGAACCTGCCGATCCTGCAAGGTCATTACGACGCATTTTCAGATCAAGCAAATCCTGGAAAATGATTTCCATATCGTTATCCGTAGGCCAGACACCTTCCGGAGTTGAAGTTCCCCATGGGGTTTTGTAAAGAGGTAATTCGTACTCGTAATAGTTATCAACGAAATCTGTCCCCAAACGAACAAACAAAGTCAAATCCTTGTCATTTAATGTACTTGGCTCAATCTCTTCAGCGTGAACGAACATTTTCAATTTCTTGTATGTACGTACATCGAACATCACATTTCTATATGCTGCACGTGCATCACCATCTTGCAGGTTGCAAACATCAAGTGTCAACGATTGCTCGTTCATTTGACGTTGTACCGGCTGAGAAGGATCAATTTCACGTTGAATTCCCGGAGGCACCTGGTAACCGATAGGAAGTTTCTGAGCATTTTCTTCATAGTTCAAAGCCCCGATCGTGAAATCTGTCAAGTCCGGATCTACGAAAACACCTTCTCCAGGAGTGGTAAGATCAAGCAGGTACGGACGCCATTCTCCACGAATGAATTCCAGTTTGGCAAAACGAAGCGTTACATTCTCTCCAAACTCTTTAACGAACATACGCATGAAACGAATGGATCTGAAATCACGGATTCCGTTCACTTTTCTTTCCGGTTCGAAAATCGGAATTTTGAACTGGTACCATGTTTCTGTTTTCGTTGAACCTGTTGGCTGGTAAACCTGGCGGGAAACAATATAGTTTTGTCCTACCACCATATCCTGAGGACGTAAACTTACACGGTACTGGAAATAAGCTTCACTTTCAGCAAGGTTGTTATCCTGGTTGATATCCTCGTTATCCGGCATGTAGTTTCCTTGTGTAACATACGGCGGATCGTTCATCGTATCAGACATCTCCGTTGTTGGAGTGTTCCCCTGATGTGAATTGAATTTCTTGTAGCGCTGTAAAATGTTCAACTGCTGAGAATCATACAGGTCATCACGGTAATAATTGTAATCGTCGCTTGATGGATCCGCAAGCATTCTTGCTTTGGCTTCTGGCGAAAGCGTGGGATTATTCTGTACCCAATTCACATAACCCGTATAGCTCGTAAGCTCTTCGGCGTCTCCGTAACCATCAAGACCAACATCCTGTTTCACACGGGAATCAGAGGTTTGATCGGCGAACGCATTAACGATCATTTGCTGGTTCGGAACCTGCGCCCACGGAGTTACATCGGTCGGATAATCAGCCCCTGCAAACGGAGGAATCCCGTTCTCAAAACTCTTGCGCGAATCCGGCAATACATCTTCGGAAATATTTCCAAGGTTAAAATACAGGTCACCACCCGACATCGTTGAGTTCGGATCTTCATTTTCCGCATCCTCGTTGAACGGATCCAACATCCAGAACTGGATATACTGAACATTCGCCAACTCAAAATCCGTAGTTGTCAATGCACGTGTAATTCCTCCCCAACGATCTGTTGGATTGTTAAAAGTTCCGTCGGCATTAACCGTATTTGTAGTATCATAGTTGTACATTCCACGCTCTGAAGGGAAATATCCTAAATCAAGAGTTTGAACGGTTGGAATGGATCCGTAAGGAAGGTTTTGGTTCGGGAAAATGTCTGACTGCTGAACCAATCGCATACGGCTGTCACTTAAAATAGAAGGATCGTCTTTAATGTGTTGCGGCGTCAGGTCATTGTTCATATAGAACAAATTATCAATGGTATACCACGCCAATTTTGCGCGTTTGTATCCGTTTGCCAATGTCTTTAGATCACCTTCAGGGAAAAGGTCTGACTGTCCTTGCGGAGTTGCTGCCAAACGCCATCCTGAGAATGTTCTTAGGTCAATTGTACTTTGACTCCCTTCAAAATCATCCACATAAGAGATTCCTTCTTTTGAAATTGCTCTTGGCGTTCCCGGGATCAATGTTGCAAATTCCCCTTTGAAGGTCATATACGACGGTTCCTTGGTTGAAATTACAGGAAGAAAGTCAATTGCCTTCGTCAACCAGGGAAGATTCGTTTTATAATTGATATCAAAACCGATAACGTTGTTTTTGTACGGTTCCGAACCGATGTCCACTTTTTGGGTAACCGGACGCTCCATCATGCGCATCCAGGTTGCTCCCATATTAAAGTCTTTATTGAACCTGTAATTGAAATGCGCCCCGATCATGGATTTGGATTGCAATCCGAACACAGAGTTACTTTCTATGGTGATCTTAATATCCGCGTTCGATTCAAGCAAACCTGTATTCAGGATTTTTACGCGACCGAGGTTGTAATCTACCGTGTAATCTGTTCCTTCAATTAATGCAATTCCACCAACGGTTACCTTTACAGAACCTTCCGGAACATTCAAAGCATTCAGCGGAATATCAGATGAAACCGAACTTTGGTATTCTCCTTTGAAAACAAAACGGTTCTTACTTGGGATCTGCTGCGCTGCTGTTTTTGTTGAATCGTATAGCTCCGTATAAGCCAAGCTGTTTACCACAGCAGGAGGCATCCCCTGGGCAAGCATCTTATTTTTCAGGGTTTTTCCGAAAGGTTCTATGGTTGAGAAATAAACCTTTCCGTTCTTCGGATTGATTGTACCTCCGGTTTCTGCCCTGTTGCCGTTGTAAGTAACAGGTATGAAATCAAACATACCGTCTGAGAACAACTGGTCGTTCACATTGTAACGGTCCATATCCAGAAGGGTAATGATCTGGTTCTTGGACTCATCACCCGGTAAAACAGGAGCAAGTACAGAAGTTGAAGGATTGTTGTAATAAATATTCAGTTTGAAACCATTTTCATCCAATTGGTATGCACCCATGGAGTAAATATTCTTCATCATCAAATCCCAGATTTTCAAAGTAGGATTTGTGATCGTTGGCTTCAACAATTTCAATAAGAGTGCATCTCTTCCGTCAATTCCGTCGGTTGAAAATTCTCCCACCTGGTAGGTTTTTCCGCGGTAAGTATATTCGTACGATACTGCAAGAACCTCATCGTTGTTCAGCGGCTGGCTTAAAGAGATGAATCCAAGCAACGCATTGTAACTATATTCCGATTCGCTCAATTTTCTTGCATTCTCCACTTTCTCGTAGTGAACCGCTTGTTGGAAAGGACCGGGAACAGCCGTTTGCGCAGAAAGTGTTGTAACCGCACCATTAAAGCCGCGAATAGCTGAATTGGTCGATGCCCAGGTATAAAGACCATTCGCCTCGTTATCAGGCATTGGATCTGAGGCATATGGTAACGGATTACCCTGACTGTTATCAGCCGTTGCTTCACCTAAATCCGAGAACGCAATAATGTTTCTGGCGTTTTCCGTACTGTTGATACGGTTGGTTACCCAAACCTCCATTCTGGTAATGAACGTCTCCGATGCGACATTGGGCAATTGGGACATTGAAATATCGTACTGATCATGGAAAGCCAGGTTCAGGAAGTAGTGACGGTTCGCTTCGTAACTATCGGCATTGAATTCGAACGGCATCACCTGCGCTTTTCCGCTGATTTTGATCTCCGTTTTCTTCCCTTTCGATTGTGCCATGATAACATCCGTAGTCAATCGGCCGGTTCTGAATTTACCGTAAGCTCCGAACAAGGTTTGAGATCCTGGAATCAATGATCCGAAAGAAGGGAAACTAACATTTCCCAATTCAATTCGCTGAAGAATCTGGTCTTCATCACCCGAATAACCGAGTTTTGTAATGTTATCAAAATCGAAGGCGGCCTGTGTATTGTAGCTCGTGTTCAGTTTCAATTTTGTTCCGATCTGCCCTACAAGGTTCATCTGGATCTGCTGCTGGAAATCGAAACGTGTAATTACACGCTGCTTAACCGGAAGCATCGGATTGTCGTAACGTGAAGAATTCACACCAAAGGAAACTTCAACGGATCCCTGCGGACGAATAGTAATCTCATCCGAACCGAAGAAATTCTCAAATGTTTTGGATGGGATCTTTATCGGGAATTCAAGTGCTCTTTCCTCTTCCGTTTGCTGGTCGATCTTATCTTTCCAGTTTTCCTTGATCGATTTTTGACGTTCATATTCCAGGTATTCTTCAAGGGTCATCATTGAAGGGTAGCGGTACATGATACCACTGCCTATTACTTCCTGGAAGATATATTTCCCGGTCACCGGGTCAAAAACGATGATGCGTTCCACGTTCGTAGGATCGCCAAGATCAAAGCTCTGCGGATTGTTCTGGGTAGGGTCGATCGGGTTATAGATCGGGAAAGGCAATTCCACTTTATTCGTATCCTGCCCAAACGCAAAAAATGAGCAAAAGACCAAGCTCATGCTCAACAGTAGGCGACATACTGATTTGTAGTAAGGACGATTATTCTCCAAGTTCTATAGTATTTTCAAGGCACTTTTAATCAGTTCTTCAACTGTTTCGGTACCGGTTGCAAGTTTATCCAGTGCTTTTTCCGCTGCTTTCTTATCGAAACCTAAGGAAATCAATGCATTTAACGCTTCAAATTTCGTTGTATTGTGGGAAGCAAAAATATTTGTTGATTCCGACCATTCAACTTTTATCATTTTATCTTTCAAATCGATAATAACACGTTGAGCCGTTTTGGCTCCGATTCCTTTTATCGATTGGATCGTTCTAACATCTTCCGTTTGAATTGCATGCGCAATTTCGGTTGGTAAAAGAGATGAAAGCATCAGTATTGCTGTGTTTGGTCCAATTCCTGAAACCGAAATCAGCAGGTTGAATACTTCGCGTTCTTCCACGGTCATGAAACCGTACAGGTAATGACCATCCTCTCTTACAATTTGCTGCGTAAAAAGTTTAAGCTGCTCTTCAGAACCTAAAGCTGAATACGTGTTAAGCGAAATTTTAACAAAATAGCCAACGCCTCCGCACTCAATGACAACATTGGTCGGGTTTTTCTCAACTAGTCTTCCGTTTAAATGAGCTATCATCTTCTACTTTGATTGTGCGTCAACAACTGCAACTTTTACCATGTTCACAATTTCACGAACCGACGAACCCATTTGCAATACGTGCACGGATTTATGCAAACCAACCAAAATCGGTCCGATAGCATCCCCATCCGTCATTTCCTGGAGCAATTTGTAGGCGATATTACCCGCTGAAAGATTAGGGAAGATCAGGGTGTTTACATTCTTATTGGCCAATGTAGAGAAGGAAAATTTCTCATTCATTAAGTCATTGTTCAATGCAAAATTGGCCTGGATCTCACCGTCAACGATCAAACTCGGGTAGTTATCATGAAGGATTTTCACTGCTTCGGACATTTTCACCGCGTCTTCACCATGAGATGAACCGAAATTCGAATAGCTCAACAAGGCAATTCTCGGATTCACCTTGAATTTACGGAGCGTTTTAGCCACGTTGAATGTAATTTCAGCAATCTGTTCTGCCGTCGGATTCGGGTTAATTGTTGTATCTGCAAGGAAAAGCGGGCCATTCTTGGTCATCAGAATATATACTCCCGCCGCAACCTTCACGTCTTTTTCCAACCCAATCGCCTGGATTGCCGGACGAACAACATCGGTATAATTTCTTGTCAAACCGGAGATCATTGCATCAGCATCACCTGCTTGAACCATCATTGCACCAAAATGGTTGCGTTCTCTCATTTTCTGGATGGCTTCGAACTCGGTAACACCTTTGCGCATACGATGAGCAAAGAACGTTTTTCCGTATTCCTGACGGCGCATTTTCTCTGTATCCGATTTCGGATCAATGATCACCATTCCCGGAATCTCAATAGCATATTCCAGCAACAATTGCTCGATCACTTTGCGTTTTCCCAAAAGAATAGGGAAACAAACCCCCTCTTCCGTAGCCGTTTGGGCAGCTTTAAGGATTTTGATGTTGTCGGCTTCCGCAAATACCACACGTTTCGGGCTTGATTGCGCCTTAGCCGTAAGATTGCTCACCAGTTTATTATCCAGTCCGAGACGTTTTTTGAGGTTCATTTCGTATTCCTGCCAATCGGTGATCGGATGTTTCGCAACACCGGATTCAACTGCGGCTTTTGCAACCGCCGGGGCAACGTGATAGATCAATCTCGGATCCAAAGGTTTCGGAATGATCTGCTCTCTTCCAAACGTAATATTTTTCTCGCCGTAAGCTGCAATTACTTCTTCAGGAATTGTTTCCTTCGCAAGATTTGCAATTGCCTTTACGGCAGCAAGTTTCATTTCTTCATTAATTGTAGTTGCCCGAACATCCAGTGCTCCACGGAAAATGAAAGGAAATCCCAAAACATTGTTCACCTGGTTAGGATGATCGGAACGACCGGTTGCCATAATAATATCATTTCTTACCGCCATTGCGTCTTTGTAAGAAATTTCAGGTTCCGGGTTGGCCAAGGCAAAAACAATAGGATTCTTAGCCATTGCTTTTACCATTTCCTTTGAAACAAGGTTTCCTTTTGACAATCCAAGAAAAACATCTGCGTTCTTGAAAGATTCTTCAAGGGTCAGATCTTTTTTATGCACTGCATATACCTGTTTCATCGGATCAAGATCTGTTCGTCCTGCATGGATCAATCCTTTGCTGTCAAACATATAGATCTGGTTCAGGTCCGCTCCCAGAGCCCTGTAAAGAGTAACACATGAAATTGCGGCAGCACCAGCACCCGAAATAACGATCTTCACTTTATTGATCTTCTTTCTGGCAAGTTCAAGTGCATTCAGCAATGCAGCGGCAGAAATAATTGCCGTTCCATGCTGGTCATCATGCATTACAGGAATATCAAGTTCCTCTTTCAATCTTCTTTCAATCTCGAAAGCTTCAGGTGCTTTGATGTCTTCCAGGTTAATTCCTCCGAACGTTGGAGCAATTGCCTTTACTGTTTCTATGAATTTCTCAGGATCTTTGGCATCAACTTCAATATCGAAAACATCAATATCCGCGAATATTTTAAAAAGCAAGCCTTTTCCTTCCATTACCGGTTTCGAAGCTTCGGGACCAATATCTCCCAAACCAAGCACAGCAGTTCCGTTTGAAATTACGGCAACTAAATTCCCTTTGCTCGTGTATTTATATACATCTTCTTTGTTCTCGGCAATTTTCAAGCATGGCTCAGCCACACCGGGAGAATATGCTAAAGATAAATCTCTTTGTGAAGCATATGGTTTTGTCGGTATTACTTCAATTTTTCCGGGTCTGCCGGATGAATGATAATCCAATGCGTCCTGCTTTCGAATTTTTGCCATAAACTACTTTTCTAAGGGCGATAAAGTTAATAAAAGTATGGACATAAAGGGCTTTATTAGGTGGTCATAAAACAAAAAAACCGGTTCTGTTTCCAGAACCGGTTTTTTTATCAAAAACTTGATAATTATTTAATAACTACGTGAGAAGTAGAAACTCCACCAACAGTTTTCAAAGTTACCATGTAATTTCCGCCAGCTAAACCAGCAACAGGCAATTCAACTGTTTGATCTCCTTTAACAGTAGTGATAGTTTTAGTAACCAAAACACGTCCAGTTACGTCAACGATAGATACTGTGTACTCACCTCCGTTAGCGTTGAATGCAACGTTTACTAAGTCAGAAGCAGGGTTTGGATAAACATTGAATCCTGCGATAGACTCCTCTTCAATTGCCAATACTCCAGAAGCCATTTTCTTAGCCAAAGTTTCAGTAGCCCACGCTGGAGCAACAACAAGGTCAGAACCGTTTACTTGTACTTTGAAAGATCCGTCTCCGTATCCAGAGTCAAATCCGTCTCCGTAAGAGTCAGTCAATGTAATTGTGTAACACTCGTTGTTAACCAATGTAAAGTTTACGTCAGCTTGCGGGTAAGCACCAGCAGCTTGTTGGTCAGCGTAAGGACCACCAGAAGCTACAGTAGTACCTCCTGAATTCTTGATGTTCCATGTAAATTCAGAACCATAAGCATCAGTAGAAACTTTAACAGTTGCGTTAGCAGAAGTTGCAGTTGGAGCAATTACCAATGTAGTGTTGATTGTACCATTTGCTGCATCAGCATCACCTGCTGTAGTAACTGTAGCAACCAATGCACCAGCAGCTGGAGACGCGATAGCAGAACAAGTTACA
>Ga0307408_100000395_pt1 | contig 39560 bp, 44 predicted proteins | sample 322Cmetagenome_FD_202116 | JGI IMG/M metagenome (GOLD analysis project Ga0307408, IMG submission 202116) | Maize rhizosphere microbial communities from greenhouse at UC Davis, California, United States - 322HYB-C-3 | ecosystem: Host-associated > Plants > Roots > Rhizosphere > Soil | place... | reverse complement strand
TTGCTCGCCAAACCAGCCTAACTCTAGTCTCCTCTAATAAAAAGGATATCAACATATACCCAAGTATCCTCAGACATCGTAAATATGAGTCTAGGTGAACAGGCGCCACCTCATATAGGTAAGATAAACTATCACAAGAGCCTGACTCCCGATCTTGCAATAATCAGGGTTCAGCCTGCCGATGGAAGACCTGTGCCTGACTTTAAGGCTGGCCAATTCGTAGCACTTGGGCTGAAACTGGATGATCATCCCAACATAACATACAGGCCGTACTCACTATCATCGCCTCCTGAAGAAAAAAGGTATTTCGAGTTTTACATCAAGTCTGCATCAGAAGACGTAATGAGCAAGTTTACAAGCAAACTTTTCAAGATGTTTGAAGGCGATCCCCTTTACTGGCGCAACCCTGCCGGCGCGTTCACCATTGAGGACCAGAAGGCCGATGGGACGCCAGACACAAGACGACTAATATTGGTTGCATCAGGAACAGGTCTTGCGCCTTTTATCAGCTATGTCCTACATTTGAAAAACATCAAGTCAAAAAGAGAAATAGTACTGCTTCATGGAGCAAAATACGTCCAGGAACTTGGCTACTGTGACATGCTTAAGAACATGTCTGAAAGCGATCCGAATTTCAAATACTTAACGACGGTAAGCAGATTGGACCATGAGCTGTCGCGTGACTGGAGGGGAAACGTAGGCAGAGTGGAGACATTACTTGTAGGCAAAGACGGTTGTAAATCTCAACTTGAAAAAGCATTTGGCGAAAAAGTTACCCCTGAAAGCTCTTTCTTCCATATATGTGGCTACGCTGGAACCATCAATGCAGTCATTTCGATCCTAAGTCCGCTTGGGTTTGTCACTAACCGCAAGAAGCGTGAGGACGGATCATTTGACATCAAGATTGAAACTTACATCTGATGATGACAGCAAAACCCTCATTATGCAGTGCTGCCAATTAGCGACAGTTGTCATATTATGCAGCGAGAACTATGCGCTACCAAGGCTCAATGATGGTCGACATCTGCGATATCGACTTGATTGGGACAAAGCTGGAGCAGAATGGGCTTGTAGTCCACCTTACACGGGAATATTATCAACAGGAAGTGATCGAGCAGCCCTATGCCCGGCAACTTCTCCAGAAATGTGACATAGCAAACCTTGTAGGCAATAGGATAATAAAACAGGCAATTGAGATGAAGCTGGCAAAAGAGGTTAGTATAAGAAAAATTGCCGGCGTGCCTTTTCTCATGATCTACAAATTTCAGCACTGACGAAAAAAACCTTTATCCCAAATGTAAAATCAACGCGATATGGAAATGTTCTAATGTCTAGAAGGGCAGGTGCTAGATTACAGCTATCTCTGTTTATTGATTTTTGTTTTCTATATCAATTAGTGTACCTTTTGCTTTCTCTTGTCTACCTCTTCATTTCAAACAGTCTCACAGCGTACCTGCCTTTGCCTTCTATGGCTTTTCTATCTAGATAGAATTTCAGGTAAGCATTGCTGTGACTGGAGAAGGAATATGAGTCCGTTATCCTGTGCTTTTATGTCAGTTTGAATATTATTGCCCATCCTAGCATTACACATATAACAAAAGAGCACTAACTTTTGCATGTTGTCAGAAGAGGAGCCTGATGAGCAGCAGCTGCCCCGAGAGGAGAAGCACAAGGCGGCAGCCCGAGCTGATAGATGGCTCTCAAAATATGAACGCAAAAGTAGATTCCTAAACAAGATGTCTGAAGATTACGACGTTTTCGATAATGTATTTGACATGCCCACTGTCATGACGATAAATGAACTTAGGCGCGATGGTATTATACAGTATATCGAGACCTCTCTTGCAGCAGGTAAAGAGTCTAAAGTATACCTTGCAGTTGCGCCAGATAGCTCCCTTCGAATCGTCAAAATATATCTCATAGTAAGCGCCGAGTTCAAAAAGCGGATGCAATACATCGCTGGTGATCCTAGATTTTCTGACATAAAGCGGGGATCTCGCAGCCTTATAATGACATGGGCTCGAAAGGAGTTCAAGAACATGCATACAGCGCACGCCGCCGGAGTAAGGGTACCTTTGCCGATAGCAGTCAAGAAGAATGTGCTTGTAATGGAGTTTGTAGCTGACAGCGAAGGGAATCCTATGCCGGCACTAATAAATACAGAAGAAATCACATTGAACGACTATCAGCAGGTGATCGAGCAGATGACTATGCTGTACCAAAAAGCCAAATTGGTGCATGCTGACTTGTCAGAGTACAACATTTTCAAGACTAACCTCGGCATCATGTTGTTTGACTTTGGATCTGCTATCGATATTCAACAGCCAAATTCCAAACAATTTTTATTCCGCGATGTCTCTAACATAAACAGGTTCTTTGAAAAGCGAGGAATCGAGGTCCTCCCCACTGCTCAAGTAATAGAAAAGATTAGAGGTGACACAAAATAATGAGCTTCCAGCACATAGTCAAGATTCCAAAGGAGAGGATAGGTGTCCTGATTGGCAAAGGCGGAAAAGTAAAGCAGCAAATTGAAGAAAGATGCGGCGTCAAAATCGAAATTGACAGCGAGACTGGCGATACTATGATCATAGGCAACAGCTCCGCTGAGCGTCTGGAAGCTTTTCGGGCGATCGAAGTGATAACCGCCATTTCAAGAGGGTTCTCTCCACAACGAGCTTATTTGCTCTTTGACGACGAGGATCTAATATTCCAACAGATCGATTTACATGACTATACTGGCAAGTCTCCAAACGCCCTTGAGCGCATCAAGGGCAGGATAATTGGCGAAGGAGGCAAGGCGCGTCGAATGATTGAAGAATTGAGCGGCTCATATGTATCCGTCTATGGCCATACTGTATGCCTTATCGGAAACTTTAGGGAGATCAAGCTTACAACTGAAGCAATAGCCATGCTCGCCAAGGGTAGCATGCACAAGACTGTCTACAACATGCTGGAGGGTGCAAAGAGAAAAGACAAGATGGACAAGATGCGCCTGTGGGAAGAAAATCACGACAAAATTACGTTCTCTGACTCTTAATGTAAACATGGTGGGGCTATAAAGTCAACCGATAGGTTTGCATTCTTTTTTGGGTATCAAATTATATGTATGCCAGTTCGCCTCAAACCGCCCGGCATATCAGGTATATCCTAATTAACTAGTGTTGCGAGATTGTGAATACTTATGCCCAATCTTTCCTATTTCTCTCTACTAGCCTCCACTCCAGCGTTTGAAAAGACTGTGATCGATACTGAATTGATCAAGTACCTTGCCTACGAGATGGTTTATCAGATCATCCATTGTCTTTGGCCTATGATAGAATCCTGGCATGGCGGGCAGAATTACTGCTGCGCTGGTACTTGCAAGCTTGGCCATGTTTTCTAGGTGTATCTTTGACAGCGGAGTCTCTCTTGGAACCAGAACAAGTTTGCGCTGTTCCTTTATGCAAACGCCTGCCGCTCTTGAGACCAAGCTGTCGTCAAAGGCGTTTGCAATGCTAGCCAGTGTTTTAGTGCTACAGGGAATGACAATCATGCCGTCGACTTTGAACGAGCCACTTGAAACAGGTGCGGCCATATTGTCGTCTTCATAACACCTAGTTGCGAGCGACTTAACATAGTCACCTGTCTTGTCGGTCTCTATCTTGATGTTCTTGCCCCCCCATTCTGTGATAATAAGGTGTGTATCAATTTTCAGTCTGCTGAGAACCTCAAGTGTCCTAATACCGTAAATGACACCGGATGCGCCGGTGATCGCAACGACTAGCCGCAAGCAAATGTGTGATTACGTTGCTTTCTATTTAATGGTGCCTGCAAGCATTTAATAGTGAAACTATCTTGGCTACCAAATAGGCGTTGCTGACGGTCTTTGGCACAGTAGCACTAGACACAACACGTACTCCTTTTCGGACAGAGACCAGAATACTTGGCGGTGCTGCTACCTTTGCCTCTGTTTCATCAAGCATGTTTGTCCCCACCTCGATAGTGGCAGCAGTAGGATCGGACATGCCATCTGAACATATAAGGGCCCTCATCTCAAAGGGCATAAATACAAAGGGGATCATCATCATCCAGGGGAGCAAGACATTTCATTATGATTCTTCATTTGATTACGATCTGTCAAACAGGACTACTAATAAGACTGAGCTTGGAGTCATAGCAGGCTTTGATCCTGTCATCCCTGAAGAATATATCAAGTCTGATTACGTATACCTTGCAAACAATGACCCAAAGCAGAACATCAAGATCCTACGGCATTTTCAGAACCCCCGGCTTGTAGTCTGTGACACTATAGAATTCTGGATAAATGGGAGCCGTGACGACGTAGTCAAGATGATAGAGATGACTGACGGAGTAGTGATAAATGACAATGAGGCGCGACTTTTATGCAAGGAGGCTAACCTTGCAAAATGCGCCAAAAAGATAATGTCATGGGGATCGAAATTTGCGATAATCAAAAAGGGTGAGAATGGTGCCATCCTCTTTACTAAAGAGGGCCTGGTGTTTCCAGCATCAGCATTTTTTCTTGACGAAATAGTCGACCCAACTGGAGCCGGTGACTCGTTTGCAGGTGGCTTTCTCGGTCACATTGCTCGCAAGGGCCTGATGGATTTCGCCACAATGAAGGAGGCGGTGATCTATGGCAACGTAATGGGCTCATTTGCTGTTGAAGACTTTGGGATCAAACGCCTCCTGTCGATAACAAAGGACGATGTGGAGAACCGCTACGGAAAATATTGCAACCTGGTGCAATTCTAATCTCTTGTTTTATGCACAACTCTATCCATTTGACAATAAATCCTGGGTTCCCGAGACTTGGCAAAATGGCAAATGGAGGGATCACATGACTTGGAAAGAGAGGCGATGTCCTAACCCTGCAGAAAGCAATTCATCTCAAGCGGCAAAGCCATCTGTTGAACGGAAGTAATTTTGTAGTAATCGGGCAACCTAACTCCCGCACTCTGAAGACATATACTCAAATCGCTTGAATTAGAAAGAATAGTAACATGACAGTCAATTCATCAAACATAGAGCAAGTCATCATTTCAGAACTCAAGATAAGCGAAGACGAAGCCAAGGTTTACATCGCTATTGTGAAAAAAGGCAAAATGGACCCAGCCAAGATTTCAAGTGCACTTGGCTGGAACGATGAGCACCGCGCGCTTGCTGCAGCAAAATCGCTGGTCAACAGAGGCATGGTCATTGAAATAACAAAGACGGAATTTGAGTCACTCCATCCCCGGTTTGCAATAACCAATCGCTACAGGAGGCGCTGCGAGGAAGAGCATATAGCCTTCAAAAGGAACCTCAAGATCGACAACATCGGCATCGTGCTTGAAAAGCCATATGAGGATGCAAGAACTAAATAGGTGGCAACATGCAACAAGGATTATTATCATAATGACCACTTCAGACCCAACTGGCGGCGACAAGGTAGTCTACTTTGGTGTAATAAACATCAATGAAAATGGCAGGACGATGGGTTCAGTGGACATCTGGCGAAGCCTTCTGACAAAGGAAATGTTTTGTGAAGAAAAGCGTTTAGGGATTTTAGAAATTGTCGATTACCTTGGCATGCCCAAGATTGATAAAGACAAAAAATGGGCTGTGGCGATCAACAGAAGCTTCAAAGGTCACCAGCGCTGGCGGCTTATCAAGATGATAAAAGAAGGCAAGATGACATTTACAGATGCAGATGACAATGCAGTCGAAGTGAATGTCAAGGACTTTAAAATCGTTGACCCTGAGTGGTGGAGCTTTTTGGTCGAAGAGAATGTCAACCGTAACATAGAAGTGACGGATGCGCCAACTAAAAATGATACGCGATGATGATGACGTTCCAGTTACAGTATTTGTAAAAAGCGCTAGCGGGAGCGAAATAGCAAGTAAGCTGTCTGGGTATTTTGTCGTCAAGGGTCAGGAATTCCGCTTTACTGCAATAGCATTTGGTCGCATTGGAGGTCACAATGCAAGCATCAAAATATCCAAGACCAATTTAGACAAAATAGGAAAAATGGGGATTGACCCGGAGCAGCTACAAATAACGATTCAGCGCAAGTTGATTGAAGGTGATATTATTTTGCCGGAAGGATCGAAGCCGCCGCAGTCAGACTAGAGCGCTTTCAAGTGTCTTGCTGCAGGTACACTTGTTTCTTGCCGCAGGAATTGTAGCCACCAACTCTGCAATCAATTTCTTTGTCTTTTCCACATTCTTGGCAAGCATCTCGATTATCTCGGCAGAGGTCACCGGATGATTTGCCCAAACATCATAGTCGGTGATGGTGGCTATAGATAAGTAGCAGATTTCGGCTTCTCTTGCAAGGTTAACCTCTGGTACAAGCGTCATGCCAATAATATCTGCCTTCATTACGTCGCGGAAGAATCTTGATTCTGCTCTGGTGGAAAAGCGCGGCCCTTCAATGCAGATGTATGTTCCCTCGCTGTGCAGTGAATACTTTAGTTTCTTTATTTTATCGATTGCAATGTCACGTAGCTCTGGGCAAAATGGATCAGCTAAAGAAACATGGTATACTTGCCCCCCATCGTAGAATGTGTAATGGCGGTTTTTTGTAAAGTCAATAAATTGATCAGGAATTGAAATGTCGCCAGGCTTGAAAGCTTCTTTAAGGCTTCCAACAGCAGACGGGGCAATAATGCGTTTGACTCCAAGCTGCTGTAAAGCCCATATGTTTGCCCTACTGTTTATCCTGTGGGGGGGTATCCTGTGGCCTCGTCCATGGCGCGGTATAAAAGCTGCTTTGACTCCTGAATATTCGCCTATTGTCACAAGATCGGAAGCCTCGCCATAAGGCGTATGCACCTTGATCTCACGTTTTGCACTAAAAAGTTCTGGATCATAGATGCCAGTACCGCCAATTATGCCAATATCCACGCTATTCTCCATGAAAAGTCACCAATGACTCAACATTATAGCCCATCTTGCGCAATCTGTCAGCACCCTTCAAGTCTGAAAGTTCGATTATGAACGCAAAGCCAGCCACCTTGCCCCCCAGATCTTTGATCATCTGCGCAGCGGCTGCTGCAGTCCCACCTGTTGCTATCAGGTCGTCAGCGATCAGTATGCTGTTGCCTTTGTCTATCGCATCTTGTTGAATCTCCATTACCGCGCTGCCATATTCAATATCGTAAGATTTCTTGACGGTTCTACCCGGCAGCTTGCCTGCCTTGCGAACCATCACAATGCCCCTGCCGAATCTGAGGGCAAGTGCTGTAGCTATGATAAAGCCCCTGGATTCAATGCCGGCCACTCTGTCTACTTTTGCCTTGCCATAAATACGGTAAAACTCATCGGCGATATAGTTCAAGGCATCGTTCCTTTTGAAAACAGGATTTATGTCGCGAAACAGTATCCCTTGCTTGGGAAAATCAGGGTAATTGGCTATTATGTCGCGCAGGTTGACCTGCTTGGCTCTTGCTCCCACGTCAGTAAAGCCATATTTTGGCTGTAAAAAGATTGCGTAGTTACTACTATCATACTTTATACAGCTCTAGTGCTCATTAAATAATAGTGCTTACAGAACAGCAGAGGCAATTTGGAGAAAAGATTGCAAGCCTGAAGGACTTTGATGAAACCTTTGAATTAGTGAAGGCAGTAGTCTTGCAAAAGTTCAAGCTGCACCGAGCAGGACTGAGCCTAATACTGCAAATGATGCCAAGCAACCTTGGCGCCTACCATATGCTGGGCTCAAACGCAATAGTGATTAACACATATCTCTTGATCACATTGAAAAAGATAGTCAAATCAACCGAAGAGTATAACTCTTACATGTTCATGGTGCTCGCCCATGAATACCTCCACAGTCTTGGAATCGTAGATGAGAACACTGTGCGCCAGATGACTTTTGAGCTGTGCAAGTGGATGTTGGGTAATGATCATACTGCAACCAAGATGGCAAAGGAGGGTCCATCCGCGATATATCCTGAGCTAAGGTCAATGGTTCAGTCACAGTTCAGTAGGGATTTTCAAGTTGTCAGGAACTTTGACAAGACCAACCAGACCTATATCCAGTGATCTTATGTATTGTATAATGTATATTTAATCTTGATTGAGCAACGCGTATCTTAAGAAGAGATCGAAGATATGGAAAAGAGGCTGTTGGAATTGAAAGAAGCCACATTTACCACAAAAGTGTCAGCAACAGAAACAAGATTTAGATGAATGTTGAAGGCGCATGTTGAAAGATCGAGACATTAATACTGGATCTTATAGTAATTTCATTAAATTGAATCGCAACCAAACTAAGACCAGATCAAGAAGTTCTTTGAAGATTGCATGAAGCCTTTTAGGTGCTAATTCAATGGCGGCAATTTTTACTGGTCCGATCCAAGAAGGATTGTAAAGAAGAATATTGAAATGGTGTTGACAAGGATTTTCTTACTCTCATTAAAAAGGCGAATGGGCTGCTAGGGGATGAGTCGATGAAGGTTTCAAGTACAAAGTAGCCGCCTTATCAATTATGTAAAAATTACAGCAAATGATGTTATTTCTTTACTATATTGCACTTGAGAAAGTATAATAAACATTCAGTGCTATATCTCTTATATGCCGATTAAGAACGGGGCAGAATATATTGAAAGTCTCAGAGGTAGAAATCTGAAGATATATCTTTTTGGAGAGCTCGTAAAAGAGCCAGTTGATCATCCAATGATCCGGCCATCAATAAATGCAGTGGCAGAGACCTATGACCTTGCGGCGGAAGATCCGCAGCTTGCTGCACCCCATTCTTCGCTGACAGGATTGCAAGTCAACAGGTTCTTGCACATTGTAGAAAGCGCGCAGGATCTAGTTGACCAGAACAGGATGCAAAGGAAGCTTGGACAGCTCACTGGCACTTGCTTCCAGCGTTGCGTAGGCATGGATGCACTTAACTCATTATATTCAACTACATATGAAATAGACCAAAAGCACGACACTGAGTATCATAAGCGCCTAGTCGAATTCGTTAAGATGCTGCAACGGGAAAACTTGATGATCGGTGGTGCTATGACAGACGTCAAGGGTGATCGTGGCCTGTCGCCTTCTCAACAGGAAGATCCTGACATGTTTGTGCACGTTACAAAGCGCGACAGCAAAGGCGTATACATCACAGGCGCAAAAGCCCACCAGACCGGCTGCATCAACTCACACTGGATAATCGCCATGCCGACAATGAGATTGAAGTCTGAAGATAAAGACTATGCACTAATTGGCGCAATTCCCGTCGATGCTCCCGGTATCACATATATCTACGGCAGACAGTCCTGTGATACGAGGAGTATGGAGGGAGGCAACATTGACGCCGGCAATGCCATGTATTCAGGCCAGGAAGCTATGATAATCTTCAAGGATGTTTTCATTCCAAACCACCTTATATTCATGAACGGCGAATATGAATTTGCCTCAATGTTGGTCGAGCGCTTTACTTGCTATCATCGCCGAAGCTATGTGTGCAAGACAGGTCTTGGGGACATTCTGATTGGAGCCGCTGCAGCCATCGCGGACTACAACGGTGTGGCAAACGCGTCACACATCAAAGACAAGCTGGTTGAAATGACGCACCTCAATGAGACAATATTTGCTGCAGGCATTGCATCTTCATACCGAGCACACAAAACATCAGCGGGCAACTGGCAGAATGACGACATGCTGGCAAATGTTTGTAAGCACAACGTCACTCGGTTTCCATATGAAATAGGCAGACTTGCACAAGACATTGCAGGCGGACTTGTAGTGACGATGCCATCTGAGAAGGAGTTCCGCAATCCTGAGACTGGGCCGCTGCTTGAAAAATACCTGAAGGGCCGAAAAGGCGTGTCAACAGAGAACAGGATGAGGGTACTGAGGCTCATTGAAAATATGACTCTCGGGCGAAATGCAGTAGGCTATCTGACAGAGTCAATGCATGGCGCAGGATCGCCTCAAGCGCAGAGAATCCAGATTGCGCGCCAGATGCAGCTTGAAACCAAGAAAAAGCTTGCAAAGAGGCTTGCAATGGTCAAGGAAGGTGAGGCTGCAGAAATGGTGCCAGAGTCTACAGAATACTTTGATAGGATATTTGACATGAAGAAGAATAAATCTAGATAAGTCTATTATAACTATCGAGCCCACAATGGGTTACCTATCTCTAACAATTTTTCAGCCATTGCTTTTTCCTTTATTTTTCAAAGAATTTGACCTCAAAAAGGATTATTTATCAGTTCAACATAATTATTATGGTATTACTCCGGGGTTGTGTTGATTGAAATTAAACGAAGCTCAGATTGAGGATCTCACTGGCAGAGTTTTTCGCACTATAATTAGCAATGGCAAAGATGGCATACTGCAGTCAGAGCTTTGGAAGGAACTTGATTTGACAAGCCGCGATGGCTCTCGCGTTGCGATCCGGCTTGAAAAACGATCACTTATTCGCCGCGAAAAGATGCTAGAAAACGGCCGGTGGACGTACAGACTTTTTGCAGTAAAGCTGCCTGTTGACACTACAAGCATCGAACAGGCTCCCTGTTTAACATGCCCTTTTGAGCACATGTGCTCTCTTGAAGGTTCTTACAGTCCTACAAGCTGTAATTTAATTGAGGAATGGCTCATCAAATCTTTTGACAATTCAAACCTAAAGCCTGCAAAACTTTCTAAAACATGAGACTTGCTGACGCTCGACGTGACCAATACCGCCGACTGGCAAAGGATCAGGGATACCGGGCAAGGTCCGCTTACAAGCTGTTGCAGATTAACCGCTCTTACCACATTATAAAAAAGGGTGATAAAGTGGTTGACCTTGGATGTGCACCAGGAGGGTGGCTGCAGGTAGCCGTGAAGGAAGTACGGTCGTCAGGGAATGTCATCGGGATGGACCTCAAGCCCGTTACACCAGTTGCTGGTGCGATAATTCTGCAGGGGAGCATAGAGGATCCAAACATGCTAAGCAAAATAGCTGAAATTTTAGGCTGCAAGACTGATGTTGTCCTCTCCGATTTAGCACCAAATGTGAGCGGCGTATGGGATATAGATCATGCAAGGCAGATTTCACTTTCCACAATTGCATTACGGTTTGCACAGCATGTGCTAAGAGTAGGCGGAAGCAGTGTGTTCAAGGTGTTTGAGGGCGACATGCTAATGGAGTTCAGATCTGAATTACGGAAGAGCTTTGGCAAAGTGCTCTTAAGTAAGCCTTCTGCAAGCCGACAAGAGAGTAGTGAATTATATATCATCTGCCTGGACTTTAAGCATTAAACCCAAAACATTTTTTGTAATTGACGACCTGAAGCATTAAATGGCAATTTGGTATGTGTGCCTCAAGAGCGTCCAATACTTAATTGAGGCACCGGTCTTGGATTGTATATATCAAAATATATCATAGAATCACACGGGGGTATGATAAAGGGAGAAAATAACAAAGATGGAAAAGGTGCTACATTCACTTTTGTTTTACCACTAGAGCAAGGAGAGCAGCATAAAGATCAGTAATAACTTACTACGCAATACATTCACGTGGGTAGCTTACAAACAATACAACAGCGGAATTTGTGTTAGATACTATAACCCATATGTGCTATATTTTTCGTCTCTGACTGTATAACCTGTTTTATGGTCCTGATGCTGGACTTGGTATTTTTCTGTGAATTGCTAGTAGTAAAAGTATATTCATCTTTCAGCTGCCCTGGCAGTTATAGTGAATATAAAATAGTTAAATTGTCCTCAGTTCGGGATCGATAAATGCAAGATGGCAATCTTCCATACAGTATAGCAACTGCATCATATTCTTCTTTTTTACTGTCCACTTACACTGTTATATGTTCAATGAATGCGATGTTAGCTTTCATCTTACAATCCCAACACTGGGATCAATACACACATATCTGACAAAACAAATCGCTTTTTCTTAGCAAACTTTGGAGCATGTACGATCGCTTCATGGCAGCCTTTTTCAAACTAATATATTCAACCCAACAGACGTTCGAATACCATCACTCAAGGAGCTTTTACCTCTGGAAACAAGAAGGACCAATCAAGATCACCTGAGTTATATAAATAAAATTTCTATACGACAGGGACCAGCTAGCCTCGCTTTTAATAAGACCAATAATTCCGCTTATTAGAAAGTGGATTAAATTAATTAACCTATAAACAATTCTGTAGAGTACTGATAGCAAGATGCCGTACTCTATCAACCACGCCAGCGTAAAAGGCGCAAGCAAAGAAGCTACTTATAGCAAGATCTTGGTGCTCTGCATAGATAGGGACGACGACATTGGCTCAAAGGGCGGCATTGAGACACCAATTGTCGGCCGCGATGCATGCATCAATGCTGGCACTAGGCTTGCACTTGAGGATCCGGAGGATGCAGACTCGAATGCCATTTTTGGCGCAGTCAAGACTTACGAGGAGCTTGTGAGCAAGGGCTACGCTGCTGAGGTTGCAGTAGTGGCCGGCAAGTTCAATAGGGGTGTCGAAGCTGACGAGAAGATAAGCCTTGAGGTGAAAAGCATACTTGAGAAATATCGCGCAGATGGCGCAGTCATTGTCTCTGATGGCGAGGACGACGAGACAATCCTACCTGTCATCCAATCACGAATACCCGTGATATCAGTCCAGCGCGTAATTATCCGGCATAGTAGAAGTGTTGAGTATTCGTACGCAGTGCTGGGCCGGTATCTTAGGATGCTCGTTTATGATTCCCAGTATTCAAAGTTCTTTCTAGGCGTCCCCGGCATTCTGCTAGCAGCAGGGGCACTTGCCGTCATATTCGACGCGGCAAAGTGGATAACTGCAATCGTGCTTGCAATTCTTGGCGGTGCATTCATCGTCAGGGCATTTGACATTGACAAGGCATTAAGCTCTTTTGGCAGGCTGACTCCGACGTCGTTTATTAAGATATTCTCGATCATTGGCGGCGTGCTTATCATACTTGCGGCCATTGCAAACGGCATATCCAGCATACCGTCCAACATACTCACTCCTGAAATGAGTGCGCTTGACATCGTTTCAAACAGGACTATAGTGGGAAGATTTGCCAACAGTACGATAACTCTGCTATGGATAGGGATTGCTACAATTCTTGGCGGTGTCCTGTTGAGCGATTGGTTCAAGGGAAGCAGCAGGATTATGTCTGATATACTGCGCCTTGCGGTGCTTGCGCTGCTCTATATCCCACTGCTACAGTTCACATCCGTGCTTACAGAAGGGACAAATCCATTTACGCTCATCTCATCTCTGCTGATAGGTCTTGCAATGTCGCTTGTAGCTGCAACAGTCCTTTACTATTATTTTAGGAACAGAAAAGGCGACGAAGTTCTGAAACACTAATGTAAAGGTGACTGCAACAAAAAATTACCATGCCACAACAGCACGGAGACTATGATCCAAAACAGCAAAAATGGTTTTGCGGCTACTGGATGTCGCAAGAAGAATGGTTAGACGTACACAACTATGCAGCGCCTACTCTACTGCAGGACCAAGACCAAGAGCCAGTGGGAAAAGAGAATGACCATGACGAAGAATAATACTGCAAAAAACTTACAAACAACCAGATCAATCACAGACTATTGATAGACGAGCGGTCGGCCGGTGCAGTGGTATTCTATATGGAAGACAATTCCGAGCCGGAATATCTATTATTGCATTACTCCGCCGGCCACTGGGACTTTCCAAAGGGTAACATTGAAGCTGGAGAAAACGAAAAGCAAACCGCTACTCGTGAAATTCGGGAGGAGACCTGCATTACTAATGTTGAATTTTTGGATGGCTTCCGTATGAAGATCGAATACAAATACAGACATGGCAAGAAGCCCGTGCGAAAGGAGGTTGTGTTGTATCTTGCACGGGCGCGCACACGCAAAGTGATCCTTTCACATGAGCACATTGGCTTTGCATGGAGAAAATTCGATGACGCAATGCAGCAACTGACTTATCTAAACGCCAAGAACCTGTTGTCAGCTGCAAAAGAATATCTTCAGCAACACTCACTTGCCTATCGATAAGATTCTGTTTTGGATTTCTCTTGCGACCTTGGCAGGCTGCTTGGCTTCAACTATTGATCTGCCAATTATTAAATAATCTGCGCCGTTTCTAATTGTCTGCTCTGCATCGCCACCCTGCGCCCCAACTCCCGGTGAATACACCGGTATTCGCCCTGCGATCTCTTTTAAAATCTTATCCTGGGTTGCGCCCACCACTATGCCGTCGACACCGGAAGCCGTAGCTCTTTCAAAAAACATTTTGTATAACCCGCGCCCTTGTATTTCGAGCCCAAAGCCCTCCTTTGCCTCTGGGTGGCTCATGTATACAAGCGCAATGATGCCTGCATCTGCCTTGTGTGTCTTTTGTACTAGCGAAGCAAGTGCGTCTCTGCCAATAAAGGGATTTGCTATGACGGCATCAAAGCCCATCTTTATTAGGTGATCGACGGCAACAGCGTTGGTGGTTTCGATGTCGTTCAGCTTGATGTCTGCTATTGATTGTAGCCCAAAAGAGTGGGCCAGCTTGTTTATCCTCAAAATTTCAGACGCAGACAACGGTAGGATGATATGGAAATTCATCTTGACGGCGCAGATGTGGTGCTCGACTGCACAGATGGTTCTTGCTGCAAGTTCTGGCAGCCTTTGATTGCCTGGTGGTCTAGGATCAAGGGCAAGAACTATTGGGCTTTTTTTTTCTATAGCCACTGTGGCAATCCTTTCGAAAAAGGGCCTAGTCATAGGTCTTTACCAGTGGATGATCCTCTGCCAGCCTTATCACCTTGAGATAAACGTATCCGTGTTCATCCAGCCTTGTCAAGAATGTTGGCTGATCGGCCCTTTGGCTGCTGTATCGCAAAAAGGGCTCCTTTGGTTCTTCTTCCGCATTCACGTAGTAAAAATAGGATATGGTCTCATTGTCATTTGCACTCATTGCAGTGCCTAGCACGACCTTGCCTCCACGTTCTTTGAACAGAAAGAGAGGCAGGGGCGGCTCATCGTATATTGTTTTATAGGCTGCCACCTTGGCAAGGCTTGGAAGATCCTTCAGCTTTATGACGGTGTAACCTGATCCTTTATCAATCCTCGCAGATCTTGTAAGCGAGCGGGGGAACTTTTCCACCTTGAGAATAGGTGAGTAAACATATGTAGGATTGTCAACCGAGCTGGCAAGCAACACTTCTTCAATGCCGTTGCTTACTCTGTAGGCCAGGTACTGACCATCCTTTGAGTCCTCTTGTGTATAATAGATCACCGGTCTTCCGTTGATGATGTCCGTCTGGACTGCAAGCACCTCGTGCCTGTTAAACTGAAGTGAAAATGCAGGCAAAGGAGTCCGCTCCAGCGCGCATACTAGCCTGCCAAAATCCCTGAGGCTTGCTAGCGCAATGTAGCAGGGAGCCTTAAGCCGCAAATCGCGATATTGTTAATACTTACCGTATTAAAGTCATCCGTTAGCGGTAGAATAATTATCATTGGAGAAGCTGGACAGGCTTATAGAGCAGGCCAAATCAATTCTTGTTGAAAGTAGCAACCCGGGTAGGCTGCCGCTATGGCGTGCATATGTGGCCCTTGAATATGCAATATTGGATCTGAAATTACGTTATGGCCTCGAGGGGAATCCTCCTCCTAAGCCTGTCAAGTCACCAGACCTCACTACTGTAAAGTCAATGATCAGTAGGCTTGATCTATCATCAGGAGACAAGAAAAAACTCCTCGATGATCTGCGTTTATGCAGGGATATTGTAAAGGCGCTGGTAGCAAGCAAGCTAAGATGACCTGCGGTCTATAACATCATAGACCTCTCTTCCCGTGCCAATTAGGGTCACCTTAAGGCCGGTTTCGCCTTCAATGTTTTCAATGAATTTTTTTGCATCCTCGGGCAATTTTGTGTATTCGTGTAGGCCTGCCGACTGTGGGAAAATGACGTCCAGCTTCGTGACTGCAAGTTGTGTTGCGCTGTTGAGCCTGATCGCTTTCTTGGCAAGCTCTATATCAAAAGGCGCAGCCCTCCTCTGCCTGCCTGTGACACTCCCATGCTCGATCCAGCCGCGCTTTCTTGCCTCTTCTTCGCTCAGCTCATTCTCAAGCGGCCCGCCGCCAACACGTGTCACATATGCCTTAAAGACCACTAGTACTTCGTCGACTCTTTTTGGTCCGATGCCAATCTGTGAACAGATGCCAGAAGCAGTCACGTCGCTTGATGTAACGTAGGGGTAACCGCCATGAAACAGCGACAAATAAGTTCCCTGTGTCCCTTCCACTATCACCCTCTCGTTGTTGTGTAGAGCATAGTTAACTGAATTGCTGACATCTTCCATGTAAAGTGACAATTCTGGAATGTCTCTTGCAAGCTTGAGCTTCCTAAGTGCTCTGTCCGCATTAGCCGGGCCAGTTCCAGTGCCTGTAGTGCCCACCTTGTTCTTAAGGTAGTCTTCGCCTATGTCCCGGTCAATATGTGTTTGCTCAATAATGCCGCACTGACTGTCCACAAATGTCCTGTCGTCTGCATGAAACTTCACAATTTCATCTAGCAAAACCTGCGGGTTGACAAGCACTCCCGCGCCGACCAAAAGCCTAGTTGTCGGGTTGAGCACAGCGCTTGGTAACATGCGCACCTTGTATTCCTTACCTTCAAAAGTAAAAGTGTGGCCTGCATTTGGACCAACGCCTCCACGCACAGCAACTGCAGGATTGTCCTTTTTCGCCAAGTAGGCTATAATCTTGCCCTTCCCTTCATCTCCATAGAATCCGCCGACTGTCACAAGGCATGACATAAGGTTCTCTCTTCCTGGTGTAGCTATTTAATTCATCCTTAAAATAAGATAAATTCCTCCATTACGCAATTTAATCATGAGCAATGCGGCTGGCAACATCATCCATATACTTGCAGACCTGCCGGATTTTTTGCGAAAACAAATGCTGCAAAACCGTCTCAAAGAGTTCTATGAAATGAGCGATGATGAAAAGAGCGAAATCATAAGTATGGCATTAGCAGCCGTGCCCACCATAGATCCAAATAAATTGTCAATCCTTTTCAAGACGTGGCTTGAATTACTATCAGAATTTGATGCAGAAAAGCGTGGAGTCATGTTCCAGACTTACTGCATGCAGATTTTGGCAAACCCCTACTCTATTGTAAAGCTTGACTTTAAGTCGCTGACTACTGCCTTTGTGTCACTTGATCAAGGGCAGAGAGAGCGCCTTACCGACTCGCTACATGAAGTGCTCCTCGGGCTCCACAACAGAAGCGAAATACTAAAGATGATTCCGGAGCATTCGCTAAAAACTGTAGGGCTGAAATGATTAGTGATGGTGGTTGTGTTGCGCCTCGGGGTTGTCCGGCTTTTTTTCTATTTCGCCAATGCCCTTTTCAAGTCCAAAGAACGCCCTCTCATACTTGCGGAGGGCCTTTCTGTGTTCCGGCAGTGACATATCCAGCCTCATCTCGTTCATGACCATGACAGCATAAGTTGTCCACTCCTTCCAGCATGTCGAGCATGCAGGGTACTTTTCAGCGGCTGGATCTTCGATAATCTCCTCAAAAGTCTTACCGCACTTCAAGCAAGTCTTACTCATTTGCAAATGTTGATGCTCTGGATATTATAAGTTGTTAGGATTATGAAAACTCCTAAATCATCGCTATTCTTGCAGAATGGAGCGCTATTCCTGCTAGATATAAAAAAGCGGCATATTGTACAAACTATAATGAAAATATGAAGAAATAAATTTTTACCTGCCTGCTGGCCCAATAGAATCACTTCGCCGGTAAAAGTGCAAATTTTTTGAAAAACGAAAGAAGAAGTGCAAGAGAAATCAGTCTTCTTGCAGTGAGAGAAAATCTGAAATGATTATTAAAAAGCGGTTTTGATATTCTAGCCGCAGTCTCTGCACCTTGCACCTTGACCCGGCTTCCTACTACAATAGATGCACTTTAGCTTCGTGTCGACGTTATATGAATATCATCCCTAATCCTTCACCTCTGCAGTTTCATTGCCAAATCCAAGCAACGAAAGTACCCTGAGCTGCTTTCTGTCTTGTTGTAAAGAAGAAGAAGAAGAAGAAGAAGAAGAAGATGATGATGATGATGATGATGATGATGATGATGATGATGATGTCTACTCGCATCGCAAGTTCATTGCAAACCACTATCAAAACAAAACAAATAGATGTAAAATACAGTCCGGACCTAGGCTTGCTTGCATCGATTCCCAAACTCTGCCGTTAGACATTCATCTCACGCTGTCCACAGGTTATCTGACACTTGTTTGGCTTATTACCTATTACAGCTCCGACCAAAGTTTGGCAACATTATTATACTTTCTGGGTTCAAAATGGCATGTGAAGATTCGCTGTCCTGACTGCAAGGAAGCTGCGGAACTAGCAGACGATTTTTCATTTGTCAAGTGCTCTAATTGTTCATTTGATATGACTTATGGCGAATATGTCAAGTACATAGCGTATAAAGATGCGCGCTACCGTGATATACTTTCAGACTACAAATAAAGATTGAAAACTTCTCAAAGCTGTGGCTGAAAGGGTCTTTTTTGGAGCTACAGATGATTCTGCTGGGACATGAGATCTAACCTATATCAACAGGTTAGACCACGCTACCATTTCATACTCTAACGTACTTTGGACCTGACTTTTGCATCCCTTTACATATCAATAGGTCTCGGTCTACTTGTCATAGGATTCCTGTGTCACCTAGAAGCATCTCAGCCGATAACCAAAGCCAAGCTGGCTGGCTACCCCTGCTCATGTTCGTTCTGTTCTCAAAATTTGCAGCATTCAGTCATGGTATGATGACGTCGTACATATTGCAAGTCCGCATAGCTATCCAATATGAGTCAGCCACGGGGGTCATATGCATTCCATGCCGACGCTCATCATAAGAGCCTCAGTCATAATGTTTTACTCTCATGCGATCAAATTGATGTAGAGAGAGATTCGTCAAAATAAAAGATAAGTGAAACAGGGAGTCATCAAGTTCAGCGTACAAGAGCTCAAGCTTGTGGAGATCTTTGAGTCAAATACTACTTGGCGCCCCCATCTTCGTCGCCAAACTCATCATTCTCCTCATCATCTTCGTCGAACTCTTCATCAAAATTGTCGTCAAAGTTATTGTCGTCTTCGGACATGCTTGAGTGAGATTATGATCCACTGAACGTTTATTATAAATTTTGCCAGCCGGCGTTGTTGGGCTCTTTACTTGTCCACCTTTTGCCTGACGGTCACCATGCAAGAGCAAATGGCCACAGTGCATCGCTTTATCTGTCCCACATCCTGCGGTAAACTTGCCACTATCTGTGTGTGAAGCTCCTGGGGGTGAAGACATTTAGTACATAGAGGATCGTTATATGGCAACTGGCGTAATTATATGCTGCCTGAGGTATTAAGCTAATCCAGTCAGCTTTTTATAGCCAGCACATAATCTCATGCAATCATATGGGCCGAGTAGACAAGGGCGTTAACTGCAGTGTCGGTAGCTGTGGGAACCAGGCCGAGCGCTCAATGAGCGGGATTAAGGCCGGCATGGCTCCAGATCTAGGATTGGGCGGCAGCAAGAGAGTCTATCTCTGCAGGGATCATTATAAAGAATGGAAAAAACTTACAAAGGAAGACAGGGAAAACGAAAGGGCCAGATGGGCTTAAATTAGATGTAAGATTAGGATTAGGATTAAGAGATGCGACTGCTGCAGCTCCATTCAGATTTTATTGAATATGAGCCGATTGAAAAGGAGATCAGGGACGCTGAAGAGATCGTGCCCAAATCTAAGGTCAGGCTCGAAGATCTAGTGGTAGCTTTTGTAGCAGTTGAGAACAGAGACGACGAAAGCGTTGTCAGGATAGCAGTCGATGAGATAAAGAAATATCTTGATATGGTCAAGACCGGCCGCCTGCTAATCTACCCTTACGCTCATCTGAGCTCTGACCTTGCGCCGCCAACCCTTGCAATTGATATCATCAAATCAGTTGAAAGCTTCGCCAAGGGCTCGATAAACCAGGTCTACCGCGCACCTTTTGGGTGGACAAAGTCGTTTAACATCAAGGTAAAGGGCCATCCACTGGCTGAGAACTCTAGGGAGATTTCAAAGCAGGAAGAGCATAAACACGCTGACCTATTGCATAGAGAAAAGGAATCATCTGCACTCAAGGATGAGGAAAAATTACAGTCGTTATGGTACATCGCGCAGCCAGGCGGACAGATGGCGCCTGTCCACAATTACAACTTCAAAAAACAGGACCAGAATCTTCAGATGCTGGTAGACTATGAAATAGCAAAGAACAGGGCAGTCAACGAACAGCCTGCGCACGTCCGGCTGATGAAGAAATTGGCGATAGCCGACTACGAACCTGCATCAGACGCTGGTAATATTCGCTACTATCCAAAAGGCAGGCTGATGAAGTCGCTTATCGAGCAATATATCACAAGGCGGGTAATGGAGTATGGTGGAATTGAGGTCGAAACACCCATAATGTATGACACCAAGCACCCTTCGCTTCAGAGCTACTTCAACAGATTCCCTGCAAGGCAGTACAGCATCACTTCAGACAACAAACAGCTGTTTCTGCGCTTTGCTGCATGCTTTGGCCAGTTTCTGATGGCCAAAGACTTCAATATATCGTACAAGCATCTGCCCCTGAAATTATACGAATTGACAAGATACTCATTTAGGCGCGAAAAAAGTGGTGAGCTAGTAGGCTTGCGCCGATTGCGGGCATTCACTATGCCTGACTGTCACGCATTTTGCAGAAACTTGGATCAGGCAAAGGAGGAGTTTCTCAAACGCTTTGAGCTATCAATAAGCGTGCTCAACGATCTTGGCCTAACAATCAAAGATGTGGAAATGGCCATAAGATTCACAGAGGACTTTTACAACGAGAACAAAGACTTCATGACCGAACTTATCAACAGGTTCGGCAAGCCGGTGCTAGTTGAAACATGGAAGGAGCGCTTCTTTTACTTCACACTCAAGTGGGAGTTCAATTTCATCGACGGCCTTGGCAAGGCCTCAGCTCTCTCAACCGATCAAATAGATGTTGAGAACGGCGCGCGCTATGGCATAGAGTTCGTTGAAGAAGACGGCACCAAAAAGAACCCGATAATTCTGCACAACTCACCTTCAGGCGCAGTAGAGCGGATAATCTATGCACTATTGGAAAAATCGGCCAAGATATCCAAAGAAGGTGGCATCGCCTCGCTACCGCTCTGGCTGTCACACACACAGGTTCGTATAATACCAGTCAGCCAAGAGCACATTGTACACTGCGAAAAGGTACTGGCAGAGCTGACTGAAAACCAGATAAGGGCCGACATCGATGACCGCGATGAAACGGTAGGCAAAAAGATACGTGAATCTGAGACCGAATGGGTGCGCTACACTATAGTCATTGGTGACAAAGAGATCCACTCTGAGAAGCTGATCGTACGCGACAGAAATGAGGGTAAACAGCGCGAGACTACTCTATATCAGCTAATAAATGAGGTCAAGGAGCAAACAAGGAACAAGCCCTACCTTCCGCTGAACCTTCCACTGCGCCTATCATCTAGGCCGCAGATTATGGTCTAGCATATTTTCGAGATAATATTCTGTACAATGTCTGGGTAGCCAGTGTGCCTTCGCGGTAGTCTCCATTTTTCAAGGCAACCTCGACCATATCCATTCCAATCAGGCAAGCTGATAGATCTATCGCCTTGACTAATTTCAATACTTGAAATGGGTCGAGGCCAAATGGTTCCGGCGTGCCAGTGCAGGGTACGTATGGAAGATCATAGGCGTCAATGTCAAATGAAATGTAGATCTTTTTACCGGCAGTCGTCTTTTGCAAATACCTTGCGACAGTGTCAATATCATTGTGCACCTCCCACGCATCAAAGGTTGTAACACCATTTTTGCTAGCGGTTTCGTTTTCTTCTTTGTCTGTCTGTCGGATACCTATTTGGATCAGGTTTTCGCCCGGGATATATTTCAGCAAATGATAGAAGGGAGTGGTATGGCAGATCTTCAGACTTTCATAGTTGGACTTCATGTCGCGATGAGCATCAAAATGTATCACTATTGGATCTTCTTTGGCAAGTGCCTTCAATTGATAGTATGTTAGCGTATGCTCGCCGCCGAGCATTACTGGGATCTTGCTGTCGTTGCGGAGTGAAGCAACTATCTTTGGGATCGTTGAATCAAGATGGTCAAGCATGTTAGTGATGTTCTTTGTCTTGAGCAGCTTTAGGTCCCCGAGGTCGAATATGCCGACAAGATCATGAATGTTGGCCTTTTCATCCAGCATGAATGTCTCGCTCTGGAGAGCTGAAGTCCGCCTTATTGCCTCCGGTCCCCTAGATGTCCCTTTGCCAAAGCTGGTGGTGATGTCAAGAGGTACACCATAAATAACTACATTTGATTCCCTAAATGAAATTCTGACCGGTATGTCCGCAAAGCTATAACCTGCCTTTGTCCTTTCCGGCACCATAAAGAGCGAAAGTATGTCCAACTCTTACACAAATCTTCAAAACCGGTTGATAATAAATTATGATGCAGGTTTGCTCCAAAACAGCTCATCAAGACTCTGTTGTCGTGGCTTGCCTAGGACTGATCTGAAGTCAAAGTTCAAGGCAGATATAACTTGTTCAAATGTCGACTCCATTGTTTCAAGATATTTTTCGGTGTCAATTTCTTCCGGATTGGAAAGCTCGACTGGCCTCACACCGTCGCCTGCCTTTATTTTCACATAAGAAATGACGTCACCGGCTCGAACCTCGCGTTTGTTTGCGTCCACAAGCATCTTGGCGGCCTTGATATGTTGTGGCAGGCCTTTGTAGATATCACTGCTGTTGCCGTCCACCGTTTTGGAGCCAGTCTTCTTGCCATACGTACTCAATGATTTATTGATGGTGACGTTGAAGCTTAATTCTTCGAGTGGAATCTTGTGTGCTTCCAAGTTCTTGGCATTTTCTTGAATAACGTTCTTAATTTTTTCTTTAGCAGATTCAAAATCTTTCTCCGAGCTGATCTTCCCAAGTATTTCCAGGGTATCATAGAATGCCTTTCTGATAAATGGAGGAGTATGCGACTTTTTGCCTGTAAGCCCTTTTACATCAACCGTTCCATCCGATAGGACTCCCAGGTAGTTCTTTTTGAGGTCGCTGAATACAACATAGCGGTACTGCTTATCTATTTCAAGGTCTACGCCCAGCGTCTCTCTAGCCCACTGCACCAGTTGCTCTATGTGCTTTTGGTCTGGATTGCTGAGGAAAATGCTGTCAGTGTCCCCATACACAACCCGAATCCCAATCTCTTTGCATTTGTTGATGGTTCTGTTGATGGTTGTCCTGCCAAGGGCAGCAGTAGCATCTGCCACCGGCAGGCAGTAGAGAGGGAATATTGCTGCGCCCATGACTCCATAACTGGCATTGAGAATAACCTTGATAGCCTGGCTGACCACGTTATACAGCTTGCGCTCCTCTGGGGGAAGTGTCTTGTCCTTTGCTAGGTGTTTGTAATAGTTGACCCTTAGGTCACGAAGCGATCCTATGAGAAACGAAGTCAAACCTTTCCTGTGCCTGCAGACCCAGTGGGTTGTACCTTCTACTTTGTTTTCCCTACAGTCTTCGTGAGAGCAATTGATGGTTTCGTACGATAAATTATGCACTTTAATAATGCTAGGATAGAGGCTTGCAAAGTCAAGGACAATGACGTTAAAATGTATACCTGGTACAGGCTCAACGACTTCGCCACCTCGATATTTTTTTTCCTTAATGATGGCGGTAGTCGACGAAGTACCTTTTTTTTCTAGCTCACTCCTGCTGGGTATCAGCTCATTTCGCTGGCGATGCTCGTAGTACAAGATGCCCCTGATCCATTGATTGACGCCAAAGCGGGCGATATCATCTACTGACAGCCGTCCAATTCTTGCAATGACGACGAGCAGTTTCATTAGCAGATTGTCATTAAAGCTGGTCAGCCTATATGTGAGGTCGGCGTCCTTGAGGCAATATTCTGCTAATCTCTGAATGGGCAAGTCGCTTATGTCTCCCTCAAACTCTATTTTTGAGTCTCCCAACAGTGCTTCGCTGATCGCATTCAGGGTATGGTCGGTGTAGGCACGGCTGAAAGCATAGATCTGGATCGACCTGTTGTCAAACGTCCTGTAGAGGTCTATGTGGATGCCATGCCTGACTCCGACAGGCTCCGCCTGCATCCCATGTTTGATAAATGACTCTTTTTTGACCATTATGGGCACCTTGTCCTTTGGGACTGCAATGCCATTAGGATCAATGCGGGAATCCTGCGAGCGTGCATAGAGATAAGGTAGGTCAAAGTCGTCACCATTGAACGTGATTATGATCGGATATTCGTTGATTATCGAGAATGCCTTTTCTAGCAACTCTTTTTCAGTTGCGCAGGGTTCTGCTTCAGGAATTAGCGGTGTGCCGTCGCTTGATATGTTATTTGCAAGCACGAGCACTTTCTTGAAACCGTCACTTCCAACAAACCCAACAGCTGTTATACGCCTGTCATGGTCGCGCGGATTTGGCATTCTTCCCTCTTCACTCTCAACTTCGATGTCGACAGCTACTCGCTTCAGCTCCGGTATTGGCTGATTGAGCAATTTGGCCCAGTCTGTGATGTATTGTCTATATTCCTTGCCTGCCTCACCTGCTTCCTTTATCTTGTCCCACAGGAGGCTTCTGAGTGCAAATTGCACCTTCTCAGAAATAGGATACTCAAATGGCGTTATCTCCTCGTCATTTCTAACATAATATGAACCTGGTATTAGCGCCCGATCATAGAGATAGTTCTCGTGGTATTTGATATCTGCTTCCCAAGACGTCACTTTTTCACGAAAGCTATGGTCGGTTCCACCTATTGAGAGAGGATCAGGGGCAATCACTTTGAGGACTTCAATTTCCTTGTCAAGAATGATATCTTGTTTCTTGACCTGTTTGAGTATGAATTTGACCTCTTTTTGCGCGACCTGTTTAGCCTGCTCTGCAAAGTCCATCTTTGTATAGCAGTAGGGTTTGTGGTCAGTCCTGTCACGCCATTGGTAGATAATTTTGTCTTGCGGATCGTAAAACTTCAGGTAGACTTTCTTCTCTTCGCCAGAGTAAACGGCGGACAGCAACAGCATTGGCCTGCTATCTTTGGGCAACTCCGGCAGGCTGTCAAGCCCTTTTCTTCGATCTGATACAAAGTCTTGCCGCTGAGCCAATATACACCGTGTCTGTCCATAGATCGATATTAAACGTTTTATCTAACAGATGGATTCATGTCTCACGTGGACTGCAAGGTCGCAATTATTGGTGGTGGTGTGCTTGGAATGTCAATTGCATACTTTCTATCGGCGCACGCCAAAAGTCCCGAATCAATAGCGCTGCTAGAGCAGGAAAAGAACATTGCGCAGCATAGCAGCAGCAGAAATACTGGCAAGGTGCACGCGCCATTTCTCTACGACCCTACAAGAAAGAAGACCTTTGCCAAGGCTGCAGCTCTTGGCTATGAGATGTGGCAAAAGTATTCCAGTCACAAGAGAATGCCATTTAAGCATGATGGCGTCCTTGAGGTTGCACTCAATAACGAGGGGATCGACCGGCTCTATAAGTACATGGAGTGGGGGTTGGAAAATGGCCTTACAAAAAATGAACTGCAATTGCTTGGCAAAAATGAAGTGGCAAGAATGGAGCCAAACGTGCGGTGTGCCTCTGCAATCTATTGCTCCAAAGATGCATCGGTTAATTATGGCGCATTCACGATTGGACTTTTAGAAGATATTCGGTGGTTCGGCAGCAAGCTGCTCTTAGGACACAAGGTCGAGCGAATATCCTCATACAGACAAGGGGCTTATTCGATGACCACAAACCAAGGCAAAGAAGTTCGAGCAGAGTATCTTGTCAACGTGGCCGGCGGCAACTCGATGGACGTTGCCCAGATGATGGGTGTTGCGCAGGGTTATACCGACATGCATTTTAGAGGGGAGTACTGGCAGGCGCCACCACAATACCATAACCTGACAAAGCTGTCGATCTATTCGGTCCCGAAGCATCCAGAATACCCATTTCTCGATCCACACTGGATTGTGCGAGCGGACAACACGTGTGAGGTGGGGCCAAACGCCATGCCTGTGTTTGGTCCGTATGCCTACGGCTGGCGTAGGAACTTAGCCGATATGCTGCCAAAAATATTGGAGTCATCCCAGACAGGCGCGCGGAAGATTTTTTTTGATAGGCAGTTTCTATCCCTTGTGAGCACTGAGTTGAAGAGCTCCTTGTCCAAGACAATGATGATAAACAGAGTGCGTGAATTTTTACCACAGCTCAGACCATCTGCTTTTACCCGGCGTGGGACTGCCGGCATAAGATCCTCAGTCATTGACAAGACCGGCAGATTCGTACCCGACACGCTTATACTCGAGCGTGATTCTTCGCTACATGTGCTCAACTACAATTCGCCGGGAGCCACAGGTGCACTGCCAATGGCAGCCAACATCGCAAATAAGATAATAAGAGCGGGTATATTGCAAACAAGCGACAAGGCAAGGTCGCTGTGGGATGCAACCGTAATTGCCGATAGGATGAAAGTATGATCAATTTTTTAAGTTACTGCCCGTCACGATAGGATATAACTTGCTCAAGGAAGTTTTTCTTGGCGCTCTGAGAGACAAAGAGGTCAAGATATCAAAGGTAAAAGATTCTAATTTTCACAAAATTCTGGCAGACGCATCATCGCGCTGGATTTCATACGAGTCTATGCCGGAAAAATGCGAATCTGCCGGCATTGATAGCAGCTGGAACAGGCGCGCATTTCAGGGTCTTCAACTTTACGTCATAGATGCAGTGGCAGTCACTAGCACGAACAGGATCTTAGCTATAGAGTGGGAAGTAGACATAGCCGGCTCTGCAAGAAGCGAGCTACTAGAATCAAGAGCGATGGTGATGGAAGCATCCGTTGCCCAAAAGGCAGCCGGCAAGGCTGATACCATCTGCATCGATGGTTCACTTGTTTCACGTTTGACAAAAAGCAGGCCTGAGGCAGCGTCAGAAATAGTGAAGAAGTGTAGTAGCTGCATCTTTATATCAAAGACCTCTGAGAGCAGGCTGCAATTCGGCCAGATGGGGTCGAAGGCCGGCGACATTTACTACTATGGACACACCTGCAAGGAGGCTGGATTTAGCATTCCTGTTGAAACACAGTTCTGCCATGCGCGGTTATTTGAAGTCTATGCAAGGCTGCGCGACCATACTCCTGTTATCCGGATTGAAATTATGAGCAGCGCAAGTGAGCCGGAAATGAAATCGACCTTGAATAAGCTGCGGTACCACAGTGTAGCCGGCTATCCGTACTGCCTGAAGCTGGCGCACAACACCTGCAAGATAAGCAATGAAGATATAGACAGACTCGCAAGCATATATGGCTTGCAGAACGAGCAAGGGGCAAGGGATGTTCTAAATGAGTGAAGAACTAGGCATCCTGATCGGTGTCACGAAGCCAGATCAGGTAACATTTGAATCAAGAAGGCCTGTTAGCATAGGCGAACACGTTATTCTTAACTATGGTGGAGACAAGGTGCTTGGGCTTGTTGAAAGGTCGTCCATTAGCAGTGATGCACTAGGCAGCAGCATTCGCAACTACGAAGAAGCGTTTGAGAGCAAACAGGTTGCCGCCGAGAACCGTCGAGATAAAAGTTACAAGGGGCACGTGCGCATTCTTGGCTATGTGGCTGAATTGAAAAAGTGCAAGGCAATACTACCTGCACTGCCCCCAGAGCCTGGCACCGAAGTATATGAAGCGTCGGTTAAGGACCTTGCTGCCATTTTTGCACCCTCTGGACAGCAGTGGGTGAGGATAGGTACGCTTCTCCGCAATGCTGAAGTTGGTGCTCGAGTGGACGTCGACAAAGTCGTTTCGCGTCACCTTGCAGTGCTTGCCATGACTGGCATGGGCAAGAGTAACCTAGTCTCGCTTTTGGCTAAAGAAATCGCCAGAATAAGCGGCACAATGGTGATTTTTGACTACCACGACGACTATTCTACGCTTGATATGGGGTCTAACGACATCAACCTACTGGATGGAAGAATAAACCCGCGGCTTTTGTCGGCAGACAAGCTCGCAGACGTCGTTGAGATTCAGGAAAATGCTTCAAACCAGATGCATGTGCTTAGGCTGGCGTTCACCGAAGAGGTCAAGCAGCATAAGGGCGAGGACTTTTGGGATGCACTCATGAACGCTGCATCAGAAGTTGGTGCCGACAAGTCATATCGCGAAGCAGCCGCCAAGGTGGTTGACAAGATCGACGATGCAAGGCGCAAGTTTCATAACATCTTGGATCCTGGTATGACAGATCCATTGGCACTTCTCAAGAATTACAAGATAAACGTTATCAATCTGGTAGAACTAACCGAGCGACAGGCTAACATTGCTGTGTCATTCTACCTTGAAGAACTTCTGAACGACAGGAAAAAGGCAACGCGACAAAAGAAGGGCGCAGCCAAATCGCAGCCGAGGTTTCCAGCCCCGGTACTTGTAGCAATAGAGGAGGCGCATGTATTTATACCAAAGGATGAAGACACAGATACGAAATATTTCGCTTCCAAGGTTGCGCGTGAAGGGAGGAAATTTGGACTTGGGCTAGTCATAGTGTCACAGCGCCCAAGAGGAATCGACGCCAACATCTTGAGCCAAATGGGCTCGCTAGCAGTAATGCGCATGATCCAGCAGGACGACCAGATGCATGTTTCTGCAGCAAGCGAAGCACTCAGCCGGGATCTTATTGATCAGCTGACATCATTAAACCCCGGCGAGGCGATATTTGCCGGTCAGTGGGTCAGCCTACCAACGTTTGTTAAGGTGGACGAAGTGAAGGAACGAAAGATAGGCGGCGACCAGAAGGCGGTAGAACAATGGAGGCAGCTGGCAGCAATGAAGCAACAGGCCGCCAAGGAATCATCAGAGTCATACATTCCATCCGGCTATATACAGGAGTAGCAGTTGATGATCCTGCAGAATCCAAATGTTAATCTCCCACATCTCTGACCTCCACCTTGGATATTCGCAATTCAGCTTAGAGGAAAGGGAGGAAGATGTCTACCAGGCTTTTCATGAGGCAATAGATGTGTCAATAAAGGAGAGAGTAAGGCTTGTCATTTTAGCCGGCGATCTATTTCACAATCCTCGGCCGTGCGGCAAGGCGATAATCACGCTTGGCAACATACTGAAAAAGCTGAAGGAAAAGCAGATCTCATCTGTCTTTGTGCTAGGCGAGCATGACATCAGCCGGCTTCGCGATGTGCCATTTGTCCACATTTACAGCAACCTTGGCCTTGCAAAGAAGCTCCGATGTGATGAACCTTTCAAAATTGAAAATTGTGTATTGTTTGGAGCAGATAAGGAGCGGCGCGGTAGCATCGATTCCCTGATCGAAAATATGCGTCATGCAGAGCAGCTTGCAAAGCAATACGGTGGCAAGAAGGTGCTTGTGCTGCATCAGGGGCTGGCTGACTTTAACAAGTTTGCAGGCGAGCTCAATTCTGCTGATCTTCCTGCAGGGTTTAACTATTACGCACTGGGTCATTATCATGACCACCATGAAAAGAGGTTTGATTTCCTTGGCGGGCCACTTGCTTATCCTGGCTCAATCGACCTGACTCCGAGCGAAGGGATCAAGGAGGCAGACAAGGGCTTTATCATAACCGACATGTCTGGCGAGGAGCCATCAACACAATGGATACGGCTTGAGAGCAGGCGTCAGCAATTCTCTGCCAGAATAGACTACAAAGACATTGCAAATGAGGTCGAGCAGATAATCAAGAAGGCAACTGCCTATGACAAAAAACCAGTTGCAAGGATAGAGGTAGCCGGTAACAATATTGACTCTAAGGTGATATCTGAACATTTGAAAAAGCTCAATGACTGTTGTCTTCATTACATTTGGCAGCCGCTAGAAGAGCACCTTGCTGCTACTACCGTGTATGATTCCAAGCCTGCAGACATTGATAGTGAGCTCTATCGGCTGTCGGCGGAAGCGCTTGGGTCAGACGAGCTTGCCAAGTTTACGATAAGCGAAGTATTGCCACTGGCATCTGAGAAGGATGCCAAGTCGGTTCTGGAAATACTGTGGCAGGCGTACAAGTTAAACAAATTTGGAGGCCATAATCCTAAATGATAAAGGATATACAGCTGAAGAATTTCATTGCACACAAGGACACCACGATAGAATTTTGCAAAGGCGTAACGATATTTCTAGGACATAACGGCTCCGGCAAGTCCTCAATCATCGATGCAGTGACATTTTCGCTCTTTGGCAAGCATACACGAAAGTCAAACAAGAACCTTGTAAGAAGAGGCGCCAACCATGCTATGGCACAGATACGCTTTGCTCTCAACTCTAAAGAGTTTCAGGCAATAAGAGCGCTCAACGGCTCCGGCCTCCAGTCGTTTTCCCAGCTTGTACTTGTATCAGATGGCGACAAGATAGTAAATAAGCCAATTGTCGGCGGCGAGCGCAGACAATTTGGCGAGTCAATGAGTGTAGAAGTAGCACGGGTACTTGGGCTCAACTATGAAAAGCTGCGCGTTGCTGGGGTAGTGCAGCAGGGTGAGCTGGTCAGGATAGTTGAAGCGCAACCAAAAGACTTTAAGGAATTGCTAAATGGCCTGATTGGCATTGACAGACTCGACTCGGCTTATGAAACTATGCGTAGTGTCATCGTAAGCTTTCGCGAAAGGCTGCGTGATGAAATAGGCTACACTGACGAGGAAGTTCCAAAGGTGGAAAGACTGCTAGAGGAAAAGGAGAAGGATCTAAAGGAGGCATCATTGCTTTTGAAAGAATTTGAAGATGAAAGAAGGCTGCTTGGGGAAAAAATAGGTCAGATTGAGAAGGAAATCGAGAGGTTGGAGCCAGTCATGCAAAAGACACAGGAGCTTCAGAACTGCGAAAAGCTGCTGGTGCGCCATGTCCTTGAAAGGCGCAGCTATCTTAGCACGGAGGTAGAACGAATGGAAAGAGTAGTTAAGGAAGCAAAGAACTTGCTCGATGTGCTGAAAACCAAAGAAGAAGTGCAGATACGGCTCAAGATGATAAAAGCTGAATCAGAGGAGATCCATTCAAAGCTGGAGGAAAATGAGGGTATGATGGGCAAGCTACTTGGCTTTCTAGAGTGTGCTGGCAGACTGCATATAGCGGATGGCAAATGCCCCGTTTGCAACTCTCCCGTTACAGAGGTTAATGAAATGTTTAACGTAGACCATATTCAGCTGGAGATCAGGCGCAGATCGGAAGAAAAATATAAACTGCAAGTAGCCAAGGTTGAGCTCAAGAAAGAAGAGCAACAGCTGACAGAGCAGGATAAAAAGATAGTGACAGCAGAAAAGTTCCTGTCAAACAATTCTATGAGCTCTGAAAGCGACTTGGTCAAGATTGAAGGCGACCTCAATAGCAAGAAAAAATATCTGGCCAAACTTCCGCTGCAAATAGCCAATGTAGGAGATGATCCTTTCAAACTGGTAATAGATGGTGATGGCGTCTCAAAGACACTTGCGGAAGAGATTGCTGCATTGCGGAAGCAGATGAGTGGCTTGAGCCTCCAGCAATACACGGATAGAAAGCTAGAGAGGACAAGGCTGATACAAGAATTGCAGACTGCAAGTGTCAAAACTGGTGAGTACAGACGTGTAATAACTGATGCCCAGGCAGCCATAGATTCTGCCAAGCATGCAATGGAGCAGTTAATACATGCCTCTGAATTCTCCAAAATGCTGGAAAGGATACGCTCGATGATATTCAATAGGGACGGGATGGTGGGCATTAGCCTCCGCTCGTGGGCGCTCGGAGTTATATCGCAGAAAGCGTCAGAATATGCCTCGCTCTTCAACATTGGCATTTCGAGGATCGAACTTACAGAAGGAGCACGGGAAGTAGCAATAACGTGTTACGGCAGGCAGGGTGAAATTGATATGGACTCACTTTCTGGAGGTGAAAAGGTGGCTGTAGCCCTTGCACTTCGTCTTAGTATTGCCTATATGATGGGTTCAAACAAGCTTGATTTCATCATTTTAGATGAGCCGACTGCACATCTTGACGAAGATAGGAGGAGGGGGCTTGTCAGAATACTATCGGAGGCATTCAGAGAGGGTGTCGGACCCTTGGCCCAGCTGATAATAATAACTCACGACTCTGAAATTTTTGAAAACTCAGAAGTCGATCAAATATTTAGGTTTGTCATGACAGCTGATGGTTCGTTCGTTTCAAGAGAATAAGAAAGTCATCTATTGTAGTCCTCTTCCAACATCATGATATCTCTGCTTCTTCAAACTCGCCAATCGAAATTTTCCAAAATACTAATATCCGTGACAATTCCATCAGTTGATGGAGTAATTTCTAGATATATGGTTATTAATTTGCCCGTCTGTCATCTTTTGTGTCTCTTTGGCAATCTGCACCATGCTGACCTTTTTTATCACATGCTAGAATCTTAAAGCAGTTATTGTGAGAATCATGGATAACAATTGCCCTGTCGCCGTTCTTGTAACTTTAAGTAGTAGGTTTGCATAAATTCTACGCTTCAATTATGCTAGAATGGTGTCTTGCAAAAGCAAGAAGTTCAAGCAGTACTTCTCACAAGGTCATTGCTGATGTGTATAGATCGATATTTCAAAAATTGATTTTCCTAGACCCGCATTCTATAGAATATTTCTTCGCAGACAATATAAGTTCGTATCTTGTTCTCAACTGTGACTTTAATGTCGTCGCACCATTTCGCTAATAGTGAAGTGCAACACATCAAAGCGAGGTGGCTATAGACTGTTGTCTTCTGCTCATTCTATACTGGTAGTTGATGACGAGCTGGATATAGTATTGATCTTCAAGCAGGCACTAAACAGGCAGGGCTATACCGTCTTTGGCTTTACTGATCCTTTGCTGGCTCTTGAACATTTTAAGTTAAACTCCTCAGATTATGGCTTGGTAATAACAGATGTCAGGATGCCGCGGATGAGCGGCTTTGAGCTTGCTGCAAACATTAAAGTTATCAAGCCGGATGCAAAAGTAGTGTTCATGTCGGCATTTGAAGTAAGTGACCTTGAATTTTCAATGCCTGGAGTCAAAATAAATGACTTCCTCCGAAAGCCGGTTGATGTCAAGACCCTTGTGCGAAGAGTCAAGGTGGCTATGGCAAACTAAGAATTATCTATTATAGATTATCTTTGCAATTGATTGCAAAAAGTGTACCAACAGAAGTACAAAACATAGATCAGTAACTTGAGAATCTAGAGGCATAAGGGTCATGATCTGTTAATTCTACCGCGGAAAAAATTTGTATGAACACAATGTCTACCCCCCACGCCACGACTTGTCAGCATGTCGCGGCCGTGTGCCCTCACAGATTATGTTAGCCATGGTGATCTTCAAGAGCAGATCGAAAAGATAGAGCCCATCTCTTGATTCGTGTATAACACATTGAAGTGACCTCGACACTATACAATGTTGGCAAGATGTATAACTAGAACCTCCTACTTGCAGACATCTCTGCAGCTGCTCAAAGCTGTATTTGTTTTCTGAAGCGTCCAGGGTGCATTTGTCTTTTCAGATCTGCATCAATGTCGCAACCTTGGAAGAAACTTGTACATGCCTCTATCTCCATGGTATGTATAAAAGCGTCTGAGAATTCTATCCAAGCCAGCAAACCCGTTTTGAGCACCAAGCCTCTATATTCTAGAATGGCTTTGCTACAAACAAACCGGTTCTCTAAGGTCAGGTTCGCCTATTTAGTTATGCTCATGGTATGCAGACGCTCTATAGGCTACCATACACAATCAAAGAATACATCACGCTGCACTTAACACAAAGCGAATTTGCGATAACCCAAAAGAAGATATGCTGTGAGGTTTATCTTAATGTGCCATGTCTCAAAACGAGATTATGTATCTAAAATACCAGAACCTAGAAGATATGCTCAAGGTGATAATCTACTCCGCCCAGTCGATGCTTGGAGTCATTCCCATGCTCTATTATATTCACTACAACAGCAAGCATGTCCTTTTTATTCAGACAGGTACAATTGGAGGCGTGACGGTTCACTATGTTGTTGAGAATGAAAAGCCGACCAAAAAGTTCATTCAGCTAAAAAGGCTTTCTGGAGAATTCACCTTCGTAGATAGCCTAGGAACTGATGCACAGTCACTGTATGTTCCAATATTGGGGCTCGAAAAATCTACTCTTGCCTTTCCAACCCTATAGGGAGAAAAAGTTTTAGGGCAAGGCGACACACATTTTCTATCAAACCCAGAAAACCCCACAGAAAGACAAGACCGGCAAATGAAGTTTCAGAAGATGACATTAACGCTTTTTTGCAAGCGATCAGGAATTTTGACGGCTATCCGAAGCTAAGAGACCTTCGCAAGGTACTTCCATCCCTAACGCCAGTCCAGATAAACGTTATAGCACACTACTTGGAAAGATCTGGGGCAATAGTTATTGACACTGATGGATACATCACGTGGATGCGCAATGAAGGGCTGGGGCAGCTGACGCTTGGCGAGGTAGCCGATATGAGTAGTGACCTCAAGAAACTGCTTAAGAAGCATATCCCGAATAGAGAGGATTTAACTTGATGTCTTAAGATCTTATGTTAAGTTTGCCTATCTGCTTCCGATATCTTGAAGAATACACGTAGGACAGATATTGTAGATTATTGCAATATTATTTGAAGCTGCAAAAACTATAGTGCAATCAAGACCAAAATAATGTACGAGGTTTATTCTCTTTCGTGCTCGCAGCTAAAACGAATTTTAATCAACACTAGTTGAAAAACTGACTAATGAAATAAGAAGAAAAAGAACTAAACTACACCAAGAAAGTGGGGTCTTCGGTTCAAGTGAACTTGCAATGAACTGAAGAGGGTTCTTATCGAAGACGTCCAAATCTTGTTAAATAGTTTTTATGTTTGTCTGAATAGACCGTCATATGTGTTGTTGAAGCCGATTACTTCAGATCAGATGTATACTATAGAACAAAACGGCCATTCTATTTTTGGAATGCGACGTTTTCTCATGATGGAGAACGCTGGCCACGGGGTAGCAGATTTTGTTGTTCGAAAGTTCAAGAACTTGAAGAACAAAAAAATAGTTGCCGTATGTGGCACCGGCAACAACGGCGGTGATGGGTTCGTCGCATCGCGCCACCTTGCTGGGTATGGAGCCAAAGTAGTGGTCATTTTACTTGGGAGCCCTTCTGATTTAAGAAGTGAAGAGGCAAGGCTTAACTGGAGTATAATTGAAAAAATGGATTCAATTGAATTGATATTTGGCAAGGAGTTAACCAGCGAGATAAAGAACCGAATCGCCAGTGCTAACATTATCCTGGATGGCATATTTGGCACAGGCATTAAGGACGAGATCCGGCAGCCCTATGCATCTGCAATAGATGCAATAAACAAATCTAAGGCTTACGTCTTGGCAGTCGATATTCCTTCAGGATTTGACCCAAACACTGGGCAGATTCATAAAAAGTGCATCATGGCAGATGCCACTATTACCTTTCATCGATTAAAGGTTGGACTTGCAGAAAAGAAGAAGAATAAAAAGAAATACACAGGTCCTGTGTATGTAGAATGGATAGGGATACCGCCGGAGGCTGAAAAGGGCATCGTATGAAGCCAACAGTATTGCAGATCGCAGTAGGCCAGATGGCCAATTTTACCTATATAGTAGCTGATGAGGAAAATGGCGAAGCGGCAGTCATTGATCCTTCGTGGGACTTGGATAAAATATTCCAGACACTAAAAAAGAACAACTGGCAGGCCAAGTATATAATCAATACTCATACTCATTTTGATCATGTGATTGGGAACGAGCAGATGGCAGAGATAACCGGTGCCAAGATAATGCAGCACAAAAACTCTCAGCTGAAAAAAGACATTGCAGTATCTGACGGAGATACAATCGAAATAGGGAGCATTAGACTACGGGTTTTGTACACGCCCGGTCACTCTAAGGACAGCATCTGCCTCCTACTTGATGATCAATTCATTCTAACTGGAGACACACTCTTCGTGGGCAACTGCGGCAGAGTGGATCTTCCTGGAAGTAACGCAAAAGAGATGTACGATAGCCTATTTGATAGGCTGACAAAACTGGACGAAAAGCTCATCCTGTATCCAGGTCACAACTATGGTCCGACTTCTATATCTACGATAGGACATGAAAGGAAAACCAACTATGTGCTCCAGCCTAGGTCAAAACAAGAATTCTTGGAGCTTATGACCGCTGGTGAATAGATGCAGGACATAACAGCGTCTGATAGGCTTGCAGTCAAAAGTTTTGCGACGAAAAATCCTGTTTTTGTGTGTGTGATCTCGTACACTGCCACAAGCGAGATTTCGGGGCTTACGGTAGCAGGGGCAAACGCCGAACTAGTAAAATATACATCGCCGGCAGACGCGGAATTTCTGTATTGTGGACGCTGTAGCTGCATTGATGTTGTACCGGCTACACCTGATGGCAAGCCTACGCCGGCACTCATTACACGGACTGCGTTACAATTGGCAAGGATCCCCCTTCTAGTAGTTGATGCAGGGGCAAAGGTCAAGCCCTCAATACCATATGTATCATTTGGAGTTGAACCGGGTAGAAACATCATGAATGAAAATGCGATGGACATCTCAAACGTCAAGCGTGCATTTGAGCATGGCGAGCTGCTTGGAAAACAACTGGCCATCATGTCAGATCTAACAGTAGTAGGCGAGAGCATTCCTGGAGGCACTACCACTGCACTTGCAGTGCTGAGAGCACTTGGCATTGATGCTAGGTTCAAGGTAAGCAGCAGTATGCCGGAAAATCCACACAATCTGAAAAACAAGGTAGTAGATTCTGCAATAGAGAGAGTCATTGCTGGTGGGATAGGAAGAATCAACTCGCCCTTTGAAGCTATATCCACTTTTGGAGATCCAATGATGCCTTCTGTAGCCGGTATTGCAAGCGGTGTGCTGTCTGCAAGTGGCAAGATTATGCTTGCCGGAGGGACTCAGATGTCTGCAATCGTTGCAATATTGAAGCACCTCGGCAGGTCGCTAAACGGTCTTTATATCGGCACTACAACATATGTCACAAAAGATCCGTCATCGGATCTGTCTGGTCTTGTAAGGATGGCTTCAGAGCAAGTTCCAATTTTATCTTGCGATCTTCATCTAGGCGAATCAAGCAAACCAGGCCTGCAGGCATTTGCAAAGGGGTTCGTAAAGGAAGGCGTCGGTGCAGGCGGCGCATCAATTGTGGCTATCACAAAGTCAAGAGGCAAAATAACAGGTAAAAAATTAATGAATGCAATTGAAAAAGAATACGAAGCTTCAATAGAGGCTGCGTGGCACTAGCTATTTTCCAACATTTCTATGGAGTCAAAGCTACTAGCTTTTAGGTAAATTGTAGAATATTTATTAATACAGCAGCAGCACCACCTAGAGTTTGACTCTAAGCTTGCTGTTGTCCTTTGCAAGGTGATAGTACGTATTCTTTAGTTTTGTATCCCGTGTTAAATTAATTTAACAAAAAAAACTATTGATGGATCTATAGCTTATCGTCACTAGTCATAATGACAAAGATGATGATTTGATCTGGAATTTGCGTGATATAAAGGGACTCGATGGGTGTACAAAGCGCCACTCCTTGTCCATTGCTCGAGTGATACCGATCCTTGACGTAGTGACAATACCCTTGGGCCTCTTACCAGACTCGATATAAATCTCCGATTCAGGATTGGTCATATCAGTTCCATTGAGCGATGATGTGATATTTAGAGCCTGTGTGAGCTTGCCAGGGCCAGAGGTAAGTGAAAAAATGTCGTCGACTGGCCGGAACTGCCTCATCAATTCTACGCCTTCTACTGGCTCGATCCCCCGAATCAGGACTGCGCCTGCCTCTACCTTGCTTCTTCTTGCAGAGACATTTAAGCAAAAGTGGTTGCCGTAGGTGAAATACACGTAGGCCCTTCCAACGTTGCCAAACATGACTTTGTTTCTGTCTGTTGGGCCAAGATACGCATGGCTTGCTAGGTCATCACTATAGCCATATGCCTCTGTCTCCACGATTATGCCAGCTAGCCGAAAGTGCTTCTTGTTATTTCTTATCGTGCGGACAAGCTTCTTACCGACAAGATCTTTTGCCACGACTTCAGTAGGCCGCTGGTAAAATGAGCTGTTCTGGCAGCTCACAAATAATCCTCCAATGACACTTCACTCTCTTCTTTCTTATTGATTTCTACAGCCAGCTTTTTCAGATCGGCTTCCAGCGCAGAAAGAAGGTCTTTATTGTAAATAACAGCTGCTGGGTGGAAAGTCAAAAAGTACTTTTGGCCTGCCCTCTCCACTATCTTGCCCCTATTTGCAGTTATCGAACTGCCGCCTAAAAGCGCAGAGTATGCAGTTCTGCCAAGTATACAGATCACTTTGGGTTTGATCAGTGCAATCTGCCTGTCAAGGTAAGGTCTGCAGGCGGTCAGCTCGTCTTCTTTCGGAACCCTGTTGTTTGGAGGCCGGCACTTGACTATGTTTGTTATGAACACCTGCGACCTTTCGATGCCTGCTTTTTTCAGCAACTCGTCAAGGATTCGACCAGCGGCTCCTACAAATGGCCTGCCCTTTTCGTCTTCGCTACGACCTGGTGCCTCTCCTATGAACATTATCTTGGCAGAAAGCTGACCTTCGCCTGGAACAGCATTCTTCCTTGACCGTGACAGCTTGCAGAGAGGGCAACCTCTTACATTGGCAGCAATCTTCTCAAGTGAGTCATCATGCTTTTGTGCCCCCATAAAATGTCGTCATCATCACTTCTTCTCTTAGAACATATATCTTTTAAAAAGCATGCGTACTCTTTCTCCTTTTTACTAACCCTATTACTATAAGTATAATTCCGATAATGATGCCATAGACAGAATAGACATATGAATTGGTAATAATCGAGCAGTTCCTCTCCATTTCTTCTAAGCGCTCTGGAGCTAAAACAGACCTGTCAGCTTGCACAAGGTCTGACAGGCATTTGACGCCCTGAAAATTAAGGTAAATAGCAACCGCTCCACTTGCAGCAAGTGTTATTGCTCCAATGTACATGTACTTTTTATACAGTTTGAGCGAGCGTATAATAGCATCCGGCAGCACCTATTACTTATACACTATGACATAAGGACAGCACCCGAAACAAATTGTTAAGAATAATCATGTCTTAGCATCCGGAGTGTCCACCGACGAGAAACATGGCATACTAACGAAAATAGAGAAGGGTATAGAAAGAGCAGCAGATGAATATGCTAGCAACCCTGCGATTTCTCTTGCTTTTTCTTCCATTCCCGGGATTGGTCCAATTATTGATAACATGCTACATGCTACAGCCGGTAAAATACAAAAGCGGCGTTATCTTAAACTATGGACAGGATTAAAAGCTGAGGTAGCTCTTGTTGATGAGACCAAAATCGACAAGTCATTTTTTGAAAGTGAAGAGTTCTATGACCTGATTAGAAAAACGTTCTATACTGCATTAGAAACTGCTAATAGCGATAAGATTCGACTTTATGCTAGAATACTTGTACGCTCTGCCCTACTTGACAATGCTAAATTCAGATATCATGCA
>Ga0307408_100000394_pt1 | contig 39710 bp, 31 predicted proteins | sample 322Cmetagenome_FD_202116 | JGI IMG/M metagenome (GOLD analysis project Ga0307408, IMG submission 202116) | Maize rhizosphere microbial communities from greenhouse at UC Davis, California, United States - 322HYB-C-3 | ecosystem: Host-associated > Plants > Roots > Rhizosphere > Soil | place... | reverse complement strand
AAGCCAGCAAACTTGCGACAGCAACCAAAGCGGCGGAGCAAACCGGGCTTAAAAGTGCCTACAAGGATAACTTTTTAATCGGCGCCGCACTCAATGCGACTATTGCGAGCGGTGCAGATGAGCGCCTTACTACCTTGATTGCCAAAGAGTTTAATTCAATTACGCCAGAAAACTGCATGAAATGGGGCGTATTGCGCGATGCCCAAGGCCAGTGGAATTGGAAAGACGCCGATGCATTTGTTGCATTTGGCACCAAACACAATCTGCACATGGTCGGCCACACCTTGGTATGGCACAGCCAGATCCACGATGAAGTATTTAAAAACGCCGATGGTAGTTACATCAGCAAAGCCGCATTGCAGAAAAAAATGGAAGAGCACATCACCACCCTCGCGGGTCGCTATAAAGGCAAACTTGCCGCTTGGGATGTAGTGAATGAAGCGGTGGGCGATGATTTGAAAATGCGTGACAGCCATTGGTACAAGATTATGGGCGATGATTTTATCTACAACGCCTTTACCCTTGCCAATGAAGTCGACCCCAAAGCGCACCTGATGTACAACGATTACAACATTGAGCGCACCGGCAAACGCGAAGCCACAGTGGAAATGATCAAGCGCTTGCAAAAACGCGGTATGCCCATTCACGGTTTAGGAATTCAAGGGCATTTGGGAATAGATACACCGCCTATTGCCGAGATCGAAAAAAGTATTATCGCCTTCGCCAAATTGGGCCTGCGCGTACACTTTACCGAGCTGGATGTAGACGTACTGCCTTCGGTATGGGAACTGCCGGTCGCTGAAGTTTCTACCCGCTTTGAATACAAACCCGAGCGCGACCCCTATACCAAAGGTTTGCCGCAGGAAATGCAAGACAAGCTGGCAAAACGCTACGAAGATTTATTCAAATTATTTATCAAACACAGCGATAAAATCGACCGCGCCACCTTCTGGGGTGTAAGCGATGACGCCAGCTGGCTCAACGGCTTCCCGATTCCCGGTCGCACCAACTACCCACTGTTGTTTGATCGCAAACTACAACCGAAAGACGCTTACTTCCGTTTACTGGATTTAAAACGTTAAGCTCAAAATAAAAATCCCGCATCACTGGGTGATGCGGGATTTTTTTTACAACACAGATTGTCTTACCACTTCATTTTCTTTTCGATAAACGCTGTTAATAACTCTGCATTCGCCTTGTGTTGTGCGATACGTGGATGCTGACCGTAACCGTTAAAGGGAAAGAAAATAGTATCGATTTTCTTGTCATTATTTTCTTGCTGCATACGCGCTACCGCATCTTTTACATACCCCGGCCAAGTGGGGTTGGCGGTTGCATCCATACTGCCCAGTGCACAAATAATCTGCGCTTTCGGGTATTTTACGCGAATAGTGCGCACAAAATCCACGTAGGCTTGCACTCGCTGTGCATCACTGGGAATGGGTTGCAAACGTTTTTCACGGTCAACTAACCAACTATCGTTTTGAAACAAATTGATCACGACTAGATCAGGCGTCCAGCGCGAAAAATCCCATTGACTGTCATTATCCCCCACCGCATTTAGCTGATCGTAAAACTGCGGCATGATGAACGGAAACCAGCTGATCATAATGCCAATGCCGCTTTGCGAAATAGTATGCAGCTCAGCGTTTACATTGCGCGCCGTGATTGCACCATAGGCCCAGTAATTATTTTTTTCGCTGAGCAAATGATCCGCGCCATTATCTGCACCTTCATTGCCCATGCCGCTGGTGATGGAATCACCGTAAATTTCCATGCGGCGCTTGGGGCGCGCTGGCGGTTTAAGCAGGCTCGCATCCTTATCCAGCACTAGACCTTTGAAGTGGGTTGCGCCCTCCTCGCCTTCGGTGCGCTTGTAAATTTCCAGGCTGTGTTTGCCCGGTTTTAAGGCGGTGGAGATCACATAAGTATGCTCACCTTGTTTTGCCTCCAACACATAGGGGTGTTGGGTTTCACCATCGACTATCACATTAAAAAAGTTTTTGCCTAATTGATCGTCGAGCACAATCGCAAGCGAGGTGCCAGTGAAATTGGCTTTAATACTGGAACCCGGCCAGGAAAGTTGCGGGGATTTTTTATCACTAAAATCGATACGCCCGGTGTAAAGGTAATGCTGATTGTCGGCACTGATGGTTTGCACCGGCTCGGCCAGCGCGAAGCTGGAAAAGCACAGCGCGCCAATTAACAGGCTGTGGATAAATTTCATTGTAGTTCTCACGTCAGGTAGGGGTTGATGTTTTGCCGTCCAACATATGGATCTTGTTATAGCCAGTCATATTAATCGGCACCGACTACAAATACCATTGTCTGATCACTAAGAAGCGTAAACCCGCGCCGCCACGTTGCTCACAGAAAACGCGATATAACAAGACTGTTTTTGCAGCGCTTTACATGCGAACATTCAAACTATTCCCCGGCACGCAAGCACTGAGCCTAGGCCAGTGATGGTTAATAGCACACGGCAGAAGCATGATGATAGAGAATAGCAACGAATACTTTTCCAAAACTTTCAATGCCCTGGATGCTGCAGAAGAATCTTTTACCGAAATTCTCTTTGAAAACTGTATTTTTGAAAACAGCAATTTCTCCGACACACGCTTTTACAAATGCAAGTTTGTCGATTGCATATTTACCAATACCAACCTGAGCAATATAAAAGTTGACTACAGCCGGTTTTTAGATACACGCTTTCACGAATGTAAATTAGTCGGTGTGGATTGGACTAAAGCTGACTGGCCCCGTTTTCACTTTTCATCACCACTAAAATTTACCCAATGTATTTTGAATGACACTTCTTTTTTTGCGCTGAGTTTGAGCGAATTACAGTTGGAACACTGCAAACTTCACGATGTGGATTTTAGAAACGGTAATTTTTCCAAGGCAAATTTTACCTACAGCGATTTCACCAATAGCTTGTTTATGAAAACAAACCTGAAGGAGGCAGATTTTAGTGAGGCCGAAAATTATGACATCGATATTTTTAATAACCAGATTACCGCTGCGCGCTTTAGCCGACACGAAGCAATCAGGCTGCTAAACAGTCTGGATATCGAACTTGTCGATTAAAAAAGCAGCGCTTGCCAAAGCAAACAAGGCTTGCTATGGTTTGCCCATGAACTATTGCACTGCACTGCACATTTCACCTCTTTCTTCCGCGCCGGAATGCAATTCCGTTCGCGCCTTCGTCGTATTTGGCGATTAAGTTACCGCCCACTTAATCGCCGAAAAACCACCCCACTTTATTTTTTTCGCACAAGCAGCCTGATGGCCGCTTCTTATTTTTTGGAATTATTATGAGCAGCAAAAAAGCAAGCGCTTTGGTCATTGCCAAAACCGATTATTTACGTCTTATGCAATTGATTGAAAAAACTGACAGCGACGCGGCAGATGCTTTGGATTTGGAAATTAGCCGCGCAAAAATTGTGGAAGATGCCAATTTACCTGCTGACGTAGTCGCAATGAACTCCACCCTCACGTTTAGCGACTTGGATTCTGCCGAAGAAAAAACCATTCAACTGGTTTACCCGCAAGATGCCGATGTAACCCAACTGAAAATCTCTGTGCTTTCACCGGTTGGCAGCGCGTTAATTGGCCTAAAAATTGGTGGTGCCATCGAGTGGCCAGTACCACAGGGAAAAGTTCGCCGTTTAAAAGTAATTGCAGTGGAACAACACAAGCAAGAAGCCTGATCCAACTCCGCGAATTCAAGCTGTTGAGTTCTATATACCTCTATTCGCGGGTATGCCGGAAAATAGTATTCCTAAGGTTTCCCCAAAAGCAAAAGGCCGATGACAATGCCATCGGCCTTTTGCTTTTTACTCACTGGTTAGTTTGTTAACCAATTCGTGCAACAGGTAGTTATTTCAAATCGAACCGATCTGCATTCATCACTTTCACCCAGGCTTTTGCGAAGTCTTTTACAAACTTCTCACGGTTGTCGTCTTGTGCATAGACTTCCGCGTAGGAGCGCAGGATGGAGTTGGAACCGAATACCAGATCCACACGTGTTGCAGTCCATTTCACATTGCCAGTTTTGCGTTCAACAATGTTGTAGCTGTTTTTACCGGTAGGTTTCCACTGGTAGCTCATGTCAGTCAGGTTTACGAAAAAGTCATTACTTAATACGCCAACTTTATCGGTAAACACGCCGTGTTTGGTGCCACCATGGTTAGTGCCCAGTACACGCATGCCGCCAATTAATACTGTCATTTCCGGTGCAGTTAAGCCCATGAGCTGGGTGCGATCTAACAACAACTCTTCGGGTTGTACTACATAATCCCGTTGCACCCAGTTGCGGAAACCATCGTGAATAGGTTCCAGCGGCGCAAAAGATTCTGCATCGGTTTGCGCTTCGGTAGCATCACCGCGACCGGCAGCAAAAGGTACGCTGATATTGACACCGGCGTCTCTCGCCGCTTTTTCAACGGCTGCAGTACCGCCCAGCACAATTAGATCAGCCATGCTGACTTTTTTGCTCAAACCGGATTGGATGCCGGCCAGCACGCCAAGCACTTTTTGCAAACGTGCAGGCTCATTACCTTCCCAATCTTTTTGCGGCGCAAGACGAATACGCGCACCGTTGGCACCACCGCGGAAATCCGAACCGCGGAAAGTGCGGGCACTGTCCCACGCAGTAGCAACTAATTCCGACACACTCAAACCACTGCTGAGGATTTTTGCTTTCAGCTCGGCAATATCATCACTGCTGAGAATGTAATCCACCGAGGGAACCGGGTCTTGCCAGATTAAATCTTCCGTAGGTACGTCAGCACCCAAGTAGCGCGCTTTTGGTCCTAAATCGCGATGCGTTAATTTAAACCAGGCACGTGCAAATACTTCGGAAAAGTACGCCTGATCTTTCGCAAAGCGTTCGGAAATTTTGCGATATTCCGGATCGACTTTCATTGCCATATCCGCGTCAGTCATCAACGGCATGCAGCGGATGGAAGGGTCTTCCACATCGACTGGTTTATCTTCTTCTTTAATATCTATTGGTTTCCACTGCCATGCGCCCGCCGGGCTTTTAGTCAGCTCCCACTCGTGATTCAACAGCATTTCAAAATAGCCGTTGTCCCATTGGGTTGGGTTGGTTGTCCAAGCACCTTCAATACCACTGGTCACGGTATCACGGCCAATGCCACGGGTTTTGTGGTTGTTCCAGCCCAAGCCCTGCTCTTCTACATCGGCCGCTTCCGGCTCTGGGCCCAAATTCGCGGCGCTGCCATTGCCGTGTGCTTTACCCACGGTGTGACCACCGGCGGTGAGGGCGACAGTTTCTTCATCGTTCATCGCCATGCGTGCAAAAGTGATGCGAATATCGTTAGCGGTTTTTTGTGGATCGGGATTACCATCCACACCTTCGGGGTTTACATAAATCAGGCCCATCATCACTGCAGCTAATGGGTTTTCCAAATCGCGCTCACCAGAGTAGCGAGAACCTTCACCGCCACTTTTGGCCAGCCATTCTTTTTCCGAACCCCAGTAAATATCTTTCTCGGGGTGCCAAATATCTTCGCGGCCACCACCAAATCCAAAGGTTTTCAGCCCCATAGATTCATAAGCCATATTGCCCGCAAGGATCATCAAATCCGCCCACGAAAGCTTGTTGCCATATTTTCTTTTGATCGGCCACAACAGGCGGCGGGCCTTGTCCAAATTGCCGTTATCCGGCCAGCTATTGAGTGGGGCAAAACGTTGGTTGCCTGTGCCAGCGCCGCCGCGGCCATCGGCAATGCGGTAGCTACCCGCAGAGTGCCAAGCCATACGGATAAACAGGCCGCCGTAGTGACCCCAATCGGCGGGCCACCAATCCTGGCTGTCAGTCATCAGGGCTTTGAGGTCGTTTTTAACGGCTTGCAGATCAAGCTTTTTGAATTCTTCGGCGTAGTTGAAATCATCGCCGAGCGGGTTGGTCTTGCGGTCATGTTGATGGAGTATGTCGAGGTTCAAGGCATTCGGCCACCAGCTCATCACCGATTTGCTCGACTCGGTATTAGCACCGTGCATTACCGGACATTTTCCGGCTGTGTTGGTATCTTTATTGTCCATAACGCTCTCCTGTGTTGGCATTAATTGAGTAGGCTCATCACCTGGTACAGGCTTACCTTAGGCCAAAACAATCAATATAGTAAATTTATATTAAATAACTCATTAATAGCCAAAGCCTATTCTTAAAGAATTGAGCAATTAGTCCTACGCGAAGAAAAGTCTAGAAGAACTTAAGCGAAACGCCTTTGGCATCAATCAAAAAGTTGTGTAAATGCCAGCAGTGCATCCGGTTTATCCGTGAATACCGCATCTACCCCTAACTGCTGCATTGCTCGCCAATCGTCCTCGTGGTTGACGGTATAAACCCAATTTTTCAGGCCGCGTCGCTGTGCATCAACCATTAATTCGTGGGTGACAAAACTCAAATGGGTATTAAAGGAATAGGCCTTGAGTGGCTCGCAACAAGCGGCGTAATCCAGCGGAATTCCCTCTATTAATACACCGCGTTTTACCTGTGGCATTTGCTGTAAGGATTGAAACAATTGCTGATGGTCAAAGCTGGATACACAATATTGTTCGTAATTACCGCGGTGGGAATAAATGTGATCATCCAATACCTGCGCCAATATCGGCACTGTATTTTCACCTTTTATTTCAATATTCAGCAGCGCTTTTTCACCCACCAATTCCAACACCTGTTGCAAACGGGGCATGGGCTCACCGTTAGCCAGGTGTTGCGCATTTAAGTAATCGAGCGACTGAGCAGTGATTATTCCCTGACCGGATACTACGCGCCCCAAGCGACGGTCATGGGTAACAAACAGTTCACCGTGAATTTGAAAAACATCAATTTCAACCGCATATACGCCCAAGTCGAGCGCGCGCTTGATCGCCGCCAGACTGTTTTCAGGTAATGGCTCGGGGCCTGCCAAAGGGCCACCGCGATGGGCAATACACAACAAAGGGTTCATAAAGCACTCGTTCAGCTGTTAGGTGGGTATAATGTGCGAACGAGTATGGCAGTCGTTTATTGAATCAGCAACGCAGGTGCCGCAGTGGATCATTTACCAACATTTCAGGAAACTATGAATTTTTTACAAGAGATAACCAATCACGGTGTCTTCTCCAAATTAATTATTATCTTCAGCTGCATTATTGTTTTTTCGCTTGCATCTAAATTACTTGATCGCATTATTCACGACGTCAGCGTGCGCCGTGCACTGGGCGATTTGCGCGTGCTCTACATTACCCGCCTGATGAAAATCGGCATGGTGTTTTTGTGTATTGTAGTGATGTGTTTAGTGCTGGGTTTGGGTTATAGCGAAATATCGGTATTCCTCTCCTCGATTTTTGCAGTAGTAGGTATTGCGCTGTTTGCGCAGTGGTCGATTTTAAGTAACGTCACCGCCAGCATGATTATCTTTTTCAGTTTTCCCTACAAGGTAAACGATCGGATTAAGATTTTGGATAAAGACGATGACATGAGCGGCGTGATTGTAGAAATCACCATGTTCCATGTGATCCTGGAACGGGAGGACGGCAATTTAATCACCTACCCCAACACGCTGATTTTACAAAAAGCAGTCCTAAAAATAGATCATGAATTAAAAGAAAATCACACCGAAGAAAAAATTCGCTTGGTACAGCGCGAGCTGGAGTTTAGCGCCAGTGAACCGGAAAAAATCAAGCAGCAATATTAAATATTTTAATCCGCACCCAATAAAAAAGGCGATCCACAAAAATGAGGATCGCCTTTTTTTACCACAGGTTGAACAACTAGAGCACCGCCACAATCGCCCTACTCACGTAATCCATTTTCTCCACTGTTAAACCAGCCACACTAATACGACTGGTATCGGTCATGTAAATGCTGTAATCATTTTTGAGTTGATGTACCTGCGCTACCGTCAGCCCCAAAAATGAAAACATGCCGCGCTCCTTGGCGATAAAACTGAAATCCCGCGCTTGCTGCAATCCATGGAGTGCATCAACCAATTGCACACGCAAACCGGCGATGCGCTCGCGCATTTGCGTGAGTTCGCTTTGCCACAGCTGGGTGAGTTCGTCGCTGTGCAGAATGATGTCCACAATGGTTGAACCGTGTGCGGGTGGCATGGAGTAAATTGCACGCGCTACATTTAATACTTGGCTCAAGCCTGCGTCCGCTTGTTGCGGAGTCGCAAATACCAAACTCAACGCCGCTGCACGCTCTCGATACAAGCCAAAATTTTTGGAAAAAGAAGTCGCCACAATCATTTCTGGTACACGACTGGCCAACATGCGCAGGCCGTAGGCGTCTTCCTCGAGACCTTCGCCGAAACCTTGATAGGCCATATCCACAAACGGAATGATGCCGCGTTCTACCAACACATCCGCTACTTGATCCCATTGCGTGGGGGTTAAATCCGCACCGCTGGGGTTGTGGCAACAAGCGTGTAACAACACCAAATCGCCGCGCGGGATTTCCTTGAAGGTGTTAAGCATGGCGGCGAAATCGATGCTGTGGGTCGCGTAATCATAATAAGGATATTCACGTAAGGTGAGGCCGGCGCTGCCCAAGAGTGGAATATGGTTAGCCCAGGTTGGGGTGCTTACCCAAAGGTTAGCGCCGGGTTTGGCGCGCTGGATTAATTCTGCGGCTACGCGCAGTGCGCCGCAACCGCCGGGGGCTTGCACGGTGCGCACCCGCCCTGCTTCTACCGCCGGGTGCCCCACACCAAATACCAATTGGGTCGCGACTTCATTCGCGCCCGGAACACCCGCCGGTGGGGTGTAGGCTTTAGTGGAGTCGCGCGTTATACGCAGTTTTTCCGCTTCGGCCACGGCGCGCATAATCGGCGTTTGGCCCACATCGTTTTTGTAGACCCCCACGCCCAGATCCACTTTGTTGGGATTGGTATCCTTCGCGTAGGCAATGCTCAAGCCCAAAATAGGATCATTCGGCAGTAACGACAGGGTTTCAAACATGGCGGGCTCCAATCAAATAGGGGTAGCGGACTGTGTTGCGGGGCGCGATTATACGCGCAAGCTGTGAAAGAGGTTAAGTTGCTCCTGCGCCTGTGATAACTTGCCCGCCCCGCTAGTAGGAACACTTTCCATGACAATCCATACCGCTATGACGATGAACTGGCAAATCAGCCCGCTTAACCGCGCCAACGAAGCAGACATTCAAGCGCGCATCGACCAAAAAACCAAACCTTTGGGTGCCCTTGGCCAGCTTGAACAGCTAGCCATGCACATTGCGCTGGTGCAGCAGAAAGCGCGCATCAGTATTGAGCGCCCATTGATGTTGGTATTTGCAGGCGACCATGGCATTGCCGAAGAAGGGGTGAGCATTGCACCGAGCAGTGTCACCCAACAAATGGTGCTGAATTTTTTAGCAGGCGGCGCGGCGATAAATTGTTTTTGCCGCACCAACCATTTACCACTCAAGGTGATCGACGCGGGCATTAAATACGAAATCAAACCCGCACCTTCGGCGTTAATTGTGCAACGTATTGCCGCCGGAACGCGCAACCTCGCGTTTGAAGCGGCGATGACTCACGCGCAAGCCGAACAGGCATTATTTCTGGGTAAAACCATCGCGGAGCAAGAAATTGCGGCGGGTTCGAATTTATTGGCCTTTGGCGAAATGGGCATCGCCAATAGCAGTTCAGCGGCGGCAATTTTGGCCGCATTGAGCGGTGCCCCCGTCGCCCAATGTGTGGGTAAGGGCACGGGCATTAACGATGAACAGTTAGCGAAAAAAATCGCACTGGTGAGTCAGGGGGTTGCGCGTATTGCGGATAAATCCCCTTTGAATGTACTCGCGGAAGTAGGTGGTTTTGAAATCGCCCAAATTTGTGGTGCCATGCTCGCCACGGCGCAGGCGCAAAAATTAATTCTGGTGGATGGTTTTATTGTGAGCGCTGCGGCACTACTCGCGGTTCACTTTAATCCGAATGCACGCGACTATATGATTTTCGCCCACAAATCCGAAGAGGCCGGGCATCAATTATTGTTGCAATTATTAAACGCACAACCGTTACTGGATTTGGGTTTGCGCTTGGGTGAAGGCACAGGTGCCGCGCTCGCATTACCACTCATTCAAGCGGCGACCAGTTTTTATAATCAAATGGCAACCTTTGAAAGCGCTGGTGTAACGGTTTAAAAAATTACGATTCACTGCTTCGATCTCTCAAGAGGCGGAGCAGATAGCCCTGCAAGACTGTCGGAGACAGGGACGTCGACGACAAGCCTACATGGATGTATTCACGGCGTGTCTTGCAGGGCTATCTGCTCCTCCGACACGCGACCAGGTTTTATGAAAAAACAACTCAATTTATTTTTCCTCGCACTGGGATTTTTCAGCCGTATTCCCATGCCAGCGTGGGTTGAATATTCACCGGAATTACTCAATCTCTCCAGCCGTTACTACACCGTGGTCGGTTGGTTATTGGGCGCGTTGGTAGCAGGCGTTTACGTCGCGGCGAGTCAGGTTTTTTCCACACCTGTCAGTATTTGGTTGGCGATGGTTTTTAGCTTGCTGCTCACCGGTGTATTTCACGAAGACGGCCTTGCCGATACCGCCGATGGTTTTGGCGGCGCGTTTGTGCGTGAGAAAAAATTATTGATTATGAAAGACAGCCGCATTGGCAGTTATGGCGCCGCTGCATTGGTGATGGCGTTGTTGGGTAAATATCTATTGCTCGCAGAAAGTCACACTGTTGCACTGAGCTTGTTAATGGCTTACGCGCTCTCGCGCACACTCGCGGCCAGTCTAATTTTTACCATGCCCTATGTGGCCGATGAAGACAGCAGCAAAAGTAAACCCCTTGCCAATAATCAATCAAAAACCGATTTTTTAATTCTCGTAATTACCGCGCTACCCATTTTTTTACTGCTGCACTGGCAAGCAGCAAGTGCATTAATCATTGCATTGTTAATACTGCGACAATTAATAAAAATGTACTTTATGCGGCAGATTGGCGGTTACACCGGCGATTGTTTGGGTGCGGCGCAGCAAGTGAGTGAACTGCTGATTTATGCGGTGCTGTTGTTGTGTGGCGTGGCTAGCGCAAAATATCTACCAGGATTTTTATTATGATCACCTTGGTATTGGGTGGCGCGCGCTCGGGTAAATCGCGTTATGCGGAACAGCTCGCCAGTAACAGTCAGCTGCCGGTGCTGTATATTGCTACCGCCACCGCACTGGACGAGGAAATGAGCGCGCGTATCGCGCATCACCAAACACAGCGCCCCAGCGAGTGGGCGCTGTGTGAATGCCCATTGCAGCTGGCAGAAACACTTGCCTATGAAAGCCAAAAACCGCAATGCATTTTGGTGGACTGTTTAACGCTCTGGCTTAACAACCAACTCTTTCACTACCCGCAACAGGATTTCTCCCTGCTGTTTAAACAGCTAATCGATTCACTGCAGAACAGTCAGGCGCAGATTATTTTTGTCGCCAATGAAGTGGGCTTGGGCATTATTCCGCTCGGCGAAATCAGTCGCCAATTTGTGGATGAAGCAGGTCGGCTAAATCAAGCACTGGCACAACGCGCAGACACCGTCTTTTTTATCGCCGCTGGTTTGCCCCTGCAATTAAAAGGCGATGCTGTATGAGCAATCGCCTTATTACCCTAATCCGTCATGGCAAAGTCGATGGCCCCGCTGCACTCTATGGCCGTACCGATATCGCATTGAGTGATGCTGGCCGCACAGATTTACAGCGCGCCCTTAGGGCAATTCATCAACAAACCGCAATCGACCAAATTGTCAGCTCACCCTTACAGCGCTGCGCGAGCGTCGCACAAGAATTTAGTGCGCAATATGAATTACCGCTGTTGATCGAACCGGATTTGCAGGAAATGAATTTTGGCCGCTGGGATGGTATCGCTTTTGATGCCTTGGGCGATGAATGGGACAAGCTCGCACGCTTTTGGGATTCACCCGCCACCGCGCAAGCGCCCGAGGGTGAAGCGCTGCAAGATTTTGCAGCACGCGTAATTAGTGCCTGGCAGCAATTAATTTGTAGCTCTACCGCAGCGCACCAAGTGATTGTCTGCCACGGTGGGGTAATCCGCATTATTATTGCGCACATTTTAAAACTGGATGTGGGCACACCCAGTTTGTTTCAACAATTGCAGATAGATTACGCAAGCCAGACGCGCATAAGCATCGGCAACTATGATCAAGCGCAACCAGTAATCAACCATATCGGTCTTAAAACCTAATGCGCGCTCAAAAGTGAGAGCAGCCTTATCTATCCAGATGTAATGGAATTTTTTGTGAACACAACAGACGATCAAATTAATCAACCCCTCCCCGATCATAACCAAAGTTTGGTTACGCGCACCCTGCATGAGTGGAAACAACTCGCGCTAATGGGTGCACCAATTTTAATTGCGCAGTTGGCACAAATGGCCAATGGGGTAATTGATACCGTAATGGCCGGTCACGCCAGCGCTGAGGATTTAGCCGGTGTAGGTATTGGCACCAGCCTATGGGTGCCAGTGCTGTTATTTTTTGCGGGAGTATTGGGCGCAATGCAGCCTACTATTTCCGGCCATCGCGGGGCGCAGGAATTTGACAAGATCATGCCCGCCACCTGGCAGGGGATTTATATTGCATTAGTGGCAATGCTATTGATGATTGCGGTGTTAATTAATATGCAGCCGCTGCTCACCATTCTGCAATTGGATGCAAAAACCAACAGTATTGCGGTAGGTTATTTGGATGCATTTGCCTGGGGTGTGCCTGCATTATTACTCCTCACCGCACTGCGCGGCCTGACCGATGGACTGGGTCATACTGGCGTGATTATGGCGTTCTCATTATTGAGCACCTTACTTAATTTGCCGCTCAACTATATGTTTATTTACGGCGCGGATTTGGGTGTTATACAAATACCCGCGCTGGGTGGTATCGGCTGCGGCTGGGCAACCAGCATTGCCAACTGGAGTGCAACATTGGCACTGCTAGTATATTTAAATCGTAGTAAAACCTTTGCGGCATTTCATTTACTCAGTGGCTGGGCCGCGCCGCAGCTTGCGGTTATCAAACGTTTATTAAAGCTCGGTTTGCCCATTGGCTTTACCAGTTTTATTGAAGTAAGCATGTTCTGCATGATCGCACTTTTTCTGGCGCCACTGGGTGCCACAACGGTGGCAGCGCATCAGATTGTATTGAATTTAGTTTCATTGTTTTTTATGTTGCCGCTGAGCTTGGGTATTGCCATTACCCTGCGTGTGAGTTTTTTAGTGGGCGCCACTGATTACAGCGAAGCGCGCCTATTAGCGCGTAGCTCGCTACTCTTGGCACTGGGTGTAGGTTGTACCAATGCCAGTATTTTATTTTTGGGACGCGATTGGTTTGCCAGCCTTTATACGTCTGACTTGGCAGTGCAAAAAATTGCAGCAGATTTATTTTTATTGGGCGCGTTATTTCAAATTGCCGATGTAATTCAAGTGACCATGATTAATGTGCAGCGCGGTTACAAGGACACCAAAATACCCATGTTGATTATGCTGCTCGCGTTTTGGGGAATTTGTTTGCCGCTGGGTTTTGCACTGACATTTAAAGACTGGCTAACGGATGAACCCATGGGCGCCGCCGGGTTTTGGACAGCGTTAATTGCAGGTTTAATCTGTGCAGCCATACTTTTAACGCGGCGCGTATTTTATTTTAATCCACAGCAATTCCGGCACACTTAAAAAATGCCCTAAAAACAGCTGCACTCAAATACAATCCTTGAGTGCAGCGATTGAATCCAACACCCAATCAGGTTGCACGTCGGACTGGGCAAAATAACCTTCGCGAAATTTACCGGTTTTTACCAAACACCCCCGCATCCCCATTTGCTGGGCGCCGCCCACGTCGCTGTCGATATCATCACCCACCATTAACGTCTCACTCGCTGCCACACCGGCGGAGTCGAGAATCAATTGGAAAAAATCACGATTGGGTTTGCCCATAATGAGCGCCTGTTTACTGCACACATACTCAAGACCCGCGACAAAAAAACCGATGTCAGCTTTTAAACCATCGCTGGTTTGCCAAAAGCGGCCTTTGTGTAGCGCGATTAATTCGGCGCCGCCATGCATGGCATTAAATAAGCGATTGATTAATTCCAAATCCCAGCGCTCACCTATATCGCCGAGTACCACATAATCCGGTTGCTGTTCATCGTGAATAAAATCGCTGAAATCGGTTTGGATGGCACTGGCCACCAGCGGCCAAATGCGCAACGGCCTGCCCGCTTGTTGTTGCAATTTTTCCAGCGCGATGCGCGCAGCAACGGGCGCACTAATCAACTCGTCATCGCCCAACGTAAATCCCATCGCGCGCAATTGATCAATTAATTGTTGTTGGGATTTGGTGGTGGTATTGGTGAGAAAACGCAGCGCAATACCCTGCGCACGCAAGGTAGCAAGGCACTCAATCGCGCCGGAAATGGGGCTGTCGCCCACGTAGAGGGTGCCATCCAGATCGAGTAGAATTAATCGAGGTATAATATGCATAAGCCGCACTCCCTGATGCTGAATAGTTTAACTATAGCGCTGTTTACTTCAGTAAATATACTAACGCCATTCAGCCTAATACTTTAATGCAATTTTTTATTCACCACCCGCAATATTTCTTCTGACAGTTTTGGGTCGTCCACGGCGCGCGCAATAACTTGTGCACCGACCAAGGTGGCCAGTGTTAATAGTGCCTGTTCGCGTTTGGCGGCTTCAGTTTTCGTGGCGGGCAATAAATTCATCATGGCGCTGAGCAGGCGATTAAAACTTTGGGTAAATGCCTGCTTAATTGCTGGCGATTGACGCGCTGCATCTGCCCCGAGCGCGGCCATCAAGCAACCGCTACCGGGATTATCGCGGTGCCCGATCGATAGATAGCGTGAAATATACGCTTTGTATTTCGACCCTTTTGTTGTTGCACGTGCCGCCTCGCCCTGTGCCAAAAGCTCATCTACTGCATAAGCACAGGTCTGCGTCATTAAATCTTCTTTTGAGGTGAAATGGCCGTAAAAACCACCATGGGTTAGGCCTACTTTTTTCATCAGATCGGCAATACCGATGCCATCAAAACCTTTTTCACGAAATAATTGCGCAGCGGTATGCAAAATTTTTCCGCGATTTTCTGCTGCTTGTTCTTTGCTGACTCTCATAGCGCTCCTCTTACGGTTAAACCAGCCATGGATAAAATCTGATTGACAGTATACATGACGGCCATCATATAATTTATAAATGACGATCGTCATGTAAATTAAACTGAGGAATAACCATGAGCCAGCCAACCCGCATTGTGATTACCGGAATGGGCATAGCCTCTCCACTGGGCTGCGGCATTGAACCTGTATGGCAGCGGTTGCTTGCAGGCAGATCCGGCTTGCGTCGCCTGCCAGATGACATGGTTAGCGACTTACCTGCCAAAGTGGGCGGTGTGGTTCCCACGATTGAAGAAGATGCGGAAGCGGGTTTGAATCCGGACGCCATCGTCAGCCCCAAAGACCAACGCAAAATGGATCGCTTTATTTTGCTCGCGCTCGCCGCCACTGAAGAAGCCCTGCAGCAGGCGCAGTGGCAACCCACGACAACCGAACAGCAAGAGCGCACAGCGACCATTATCGCCTCCGGAGTTGGTGGTTTTCCGGCGATTGCTGAGGCAGTGCGTACCGCAGACGCGCGCGGCACACGCAAATTATCGCCCTTCACCATCCCGTCGTTTATGGTGAATCTGGCCGCTGGACATGTCTCGATTAAGTACGGATTTAAAGGGCCATTAGGTGCGCCGGTGACGGCCTGTGCGGCCGGTGTGCAAGCAATTGGCGATGCCGCGCGCATGATTCGCGCGGGCGAAGTGGATGTGGCGATTTGTGGCGGTGCGGAAGCCTGTATCCACACCGTAAGCCTCGGCGGTTTTGCGGCCGCACGGGCGCTATCGTCAGCTTTTAATGATGAACCGACTCGCGCATCGCGCCCCTTTGATCGCGACCGCGATGGTTTTGTCATGGGCGAAGGTGCAGGCATTTTAGTCATTGAATCACTTGAACATGCCCTGGCGCGCGGAGCAAAACCCATTGCTGAAATTGTCGGCTACGGCACCAGTGCCGATGCTTACCATTTAACTTCTGGGCCGGAAGATGGCGATGGCGCAAAACGCGCGATGGAAATAGCCATCAAACAGGCGGGAATAACACCCGCACAAATCCAACACCTCAATGCGCACGCGACGTCCACTCCTGTGGGTGATAAAGGGGAACTTGCTGCAATTAAACGCGTATTCAAACTCGACAGTGGTGGCGAGGGGAAAATCGCCGTGACGTCCACCAAATCCGCCACCGGTCATTTGCTCGGCGCCGCGGGTGGGATTGAAACTATTTTTACTGCACTCGCTTTACGCGACCAAATGATCCCGCCCACTTTGAATCTCGAACATAAGGATGAGGCGGCAGAGGGCATTGATATAGTTCATGGCAGCGCGCGTGAAGCCAAGCTCGATTACGCCATCTCCAACGGCTTTGGTTTTGGTGGCGTAAACGCCAGTATTTTGTTAAAGCGCTGGGTGTGAGCCGCACGCCTTAAGGCGTATACTGCGCACTCTTTTTTGCTGCAATTGTTGAGGAACTCGCATGTCGAAGTTTTGGAGTCAAGTGGTGCGTGAACTGGAGCCTTATGTGCCCGGGGAGCAACCGCAAATTGATGGTTTGATCAAGTTGAATACTAACGAGAGCCCCTACCCGCCCTCGCCCAAAGTCATCGACGTGATTAACCATGACACCATCGACCGTTTGCGCCTCTACCCGGACCCCAATTCCAAAAAGTTGAAGAACACCATTGCCACTTATTACGGTGTGACCACCGAGCAAGTGTTTGTAGGCAATGGCTCGGATGAAGTGCTGGCACTCTTGTTTATGGCATTTTTCCAGCAAGATAAGCCACTGCTGTTCCCCGACATCAGCTACAGCTTTTACCCGGTGTACTGCAAATTATTTGGCATTGATTATCAAACCATCGCCCTGCGTGATGATTACACCATTAATTTTGCCGATTACCCCCAAGCAAATGGCGGTATTATTTTCCCCAACCCCAATGCACCTACCGCGATTGGCAAACCGCTGGCGGAGATTGAAGCGCTGCTGCAGCAAAATACTGAATCAGTCGTTGTTGTTGATGAAGCCTATGTGGATTTTGGTGCGGAAACAGCAATCAAATTAGTCGATAAATATCCCAATTTATTGGTAGTGCAGACTCTGTCCAAATCCCGCTCACTGGCGGGTATGCGCGTAGGCTTGGCGGTTGGCCATAAGGATTTAATCGACGCACTGGATCGCGTGAAAAATTCATTTAACTCTTACCCGCTCGACCGCATCGCTGAAGCAGCGGCAGTGGTAGCATTTGAGGATGAAGACTATTTCGTGCGCTGCCGCGACCAGATTATCGCCACCCGCGATTGGACAACCACTGAATTGGAGAAACTTGGATTCAAAGTACTACCATCGCAAGCCAATTTTGTATTTGCCGAGCCGCAAGGCAAAAATGCTGCTGACCTTGCCCAGTATTTGCGCGATCACAAAATTCTGGTGCGCTATTTTAACAAGCCGCGCATCAGTCAATTTTTGCGCATCACCATCGGCACCGACGAGCAAATGCAGGCGCTGATCGACGCGTTAAAAAAGGTTGGCTAGGCACAGGCAAACCAGCAACAAAAAAGCCCGGCATTGACCGGGCTTTTTTGTCAGAAAAATATGTCAGGAAGGCTAGGTGATCTGTGTGGTTTTAATCACAAAGTAGCGATCCATTCCCGTCCACTCTAACAACTGCGCGACATCTTTATTGCAATTGCACAGGCTAATAGCTTCGCGCGCCGAACGTTTTCGCTCTTTAAATAATAACAACATACCCAAGCCTGTCAGGCTCAGTGCGGGGGTGTCGCTGAGGTTAAACTCAAATTCTTCGACGCCGGTATCTGCCGTACCTTCCAAAAGACGCGCCCATTCTTTGCGCAGATCGTTGTCGATACAACCGTGAATATTTACACGCAAGCCGCGACCATTATTGATGGGAATCCAATCCAGTGAAGCAGAGTCGGAAAAGGTAATGGCGCTTGCACCGGTGCTGGTTTTTTTTACGGCAGGCTTGGCTGTAGCTGGTTTAGGTTTAGCCGTGTTCCCCGTACGCGCAGGTGTTTGCGGCGCTGCTGATGAGCGCGCAACAGAAGCAGATACAGCTGGCTTGCTCACCTTGGGCACGGAGCGATCAACCCAGCCTTCGGGAACCAGATCATCCCAACTACTCGGTGCAACACCCTCGCCTACCACATCATCAATTACCTTTCCGCTCAAACGCTTGGCGCGCGCCTGCTCGTCTTCGGCGCGAACCACTTTACGCTCACCCACGAAAGGAACCTGATGTCGCATGACGACCTTACTCCGGCACAAAGCCATAAAAAACAAGGAACAATAAACTGAGAATAATAAAACTGACGCTCAATTAAATTTTAGATCAGCACTTGATAAAAGCGAACTTAGACGACGGCAAAACTAACCCTGCGCACCGCCAGTCATACAGACAGATAAGTTGCGATGCTGAGCCTTCTTTTTAGATTACTTATGAAAACATAGTATTGGCATATTTTTCATCTTATTAACAATAATGCGCGCCACCTTTGGGAAGATTGGAAACACTTTGGCGTCAAAATAAACTAATCGTAGGTTAATTTTTGAGTGTCCTTTACAGGGCAGGTTTAATTATCATAAAAAAGGATGTGTTTAGGCACTTTTGTTGTAAAGTGCTGATTCACGTTAGAAATTTGGGAAATGCAGGCCCCGGAAGAGTGGCCAACAGTTAGGTTTTTAGTGACACAGCGCCAGCCTGTAGAAGTGGCCAGAAGTTCAGACACACTAAATCGCGAGACGATCACCCAAATTGAGCAAATATGCCGAATAGCGAATCAACGCAGTCGAAACACACTGCCGTCGAGTTGATTAAGAAGTTCCAACGACTTTTTACCAACCTGAATCACAAACAAATTGCCGAGCGCTTGGTGAAGTTGGTTATTGCCAAACACACCATTCAGCGGGTTGCTTTGCTCGTCGCTCGCGACGGCCATGTGTATGTTGAGGCGATTGCCAATCGCACTGGCGCGCAGACATCTATTGATGCAATCGCCACCTCACTCAGCCGGATTAAAAACCTACCCTCTGCTTTTATTCATGAGACCTTTGAACAGGGCCAACCCCTGTCCTTGAGCCGCAGTGCCATGAGCGGCCTGATTGGCAAAACCATTCCCGTCGATACCCAGTCCTGCCTGTTGCATCCCATCTGCGAAAACCAGAACACCATCGCGGTGTTTTACATGGAGTCCCAAGGGGATTTGCATGGCCTGCAACAAACGGTGCAGCAATTGGATACGGTGTGGACCTTCAGTTCGCTCCTGGTTCGCCAGATGATCGACATGTGGCAACACGAAGAACAGGCAGAGCGCTTTCGTTTAGCGCAACAGGCACTCTGGGCAAGCGAAACCTACCTGAATGCGATTTTGAACCACTCGCCCGCGTTGATTTCGGTAAAAGATCTGGATGGCAATGTAGTGCTCGCCAGTGAGCACTACAAACAAATGGCCAACGTCGATGACAGCGGTTTTGTCGGCAAAAATGTGTTTGATGTCTACCCCAAAGATGTCGCCCAATCCATGTGGGAGATCGACCTCGCTACCAAAAAGACCCAGCAGACCTACGAGGTTGAGCTGGATCTGATGCACAAAGATGGCACCCAGCACACTTACCTGCTGGTGAAATTTCCGCTGCGCGATAAAGAACACAATGCCTTTGGCGTATGCACTATTGGTACCGATATTTCCGAGCGCAAACTGGCCGAAACCGCGCTGCGCGAACAGCAGTCGCGTCTTAACTACATGGCATTCCACGACTCGCTCACCTCCCTGCCCAACCGCTCGCTATTTTACGACCGCATCTACCACGGTTTAGCCCGTGCCCGGCGCGCCAATTCGCGGGTAGCGCTGATGTTGCTGGACATCGACCGCTTTAAAAATATCAACGATAGTCTCGGCCACGACGCCGGCGACATATTGCTCAAAGCCATCGCCACCCGCCTCAATGAAGGGGTGCGCGATATGGATACGGTTGCGCGCTTGGGCGGCGATGAGTTTGTGGTGGTATTGGAAGGTATTCACGATATCGACGATGTGGTGTTTGTCGCCAACAAACTACTCAGTACCCTGTCGCGTCCAATTGAAATTAGCGGCCACAGTATTTCCACCACCGTCAGCATCGGCGTAAGCCTCTACCCTGATGACGGTGAAGACACCGATGAGCTGCTGAAAAATGCTGACATCGCGATGTACAAAGCGAAAGAAGCAGGCAAGAACAATTGCCAGTTTTACACCAAGGGCATGAACGCCACGGCGGTCAATTATTTGCTACTGGAAAACGATTTACGCCGCGCCGTTGAGCAGCAGCAATTAACCCTCTACTACCAACCACAGGTGGATTTAAAAACCGGCGAGATGACCGGCGTAGAGGCACTGGTGCGCTGGCAACACCCGGAGCGCGGCATAGTATCACCCGCCCACTTTATCCCACTGGCGGAAGAGACCGGCCTGATAGTACCGATTGGCGAGTGGGTATTGCGCGAAGCCTGTCGCCAGCAGCGAATCTGGCTCGACGCCGGCAAATATGTGGGCAAGATTGCAGTAAACCTTTCACCACGCCAATTCCGCCAGAAAAATTTCCCCGGCAAAGTGGAGGCAATCCTCAGCGAAACGGGGTTAGATGCCCAGCATCTGGAACTGGAAATCACCGAAAGCTGCGCCATGGAGCACGCCGGTGAAACCATCAACCAGCTCAACCAGCTCAATCAAATGGGTATGTTTTTAGCCATCGACGACTTTGGCACCGGCTATTCATCGCTCGCCTATTTGCAGCGCTTCAAGGTACAGAAACTCAAGATTGATCGCAGTTTTATTAACGATATTCACGACGACGCTAACGATGCCGCTATCGCCAAGTCCATTATCGGCCTGGCGCACAACATGCAGATGCGGGTGGTTGCAGAAGGGGTAGAAAACGAGAACCAAGCCGAATGGTTGCGCAATATGGGCTGCGATCAGGCACAGGGCTTTTTCTACGCCAAACCCATGACCGCCAAACAACTGGAAAGCCACTTCCGCAACGGCCGTTTTTACTTCGATGGCACCGTAGTACGCCTGGAAAAACACTTGCGCGAACAACAGTTAAAAGTGGGCGCCTAAGCGCCCGCACTGATCAGCCCTTACCGCGAGTTTTATTGGCGTTGGGGCGCGCATTTTCTTCTACAAAGGCCACGATCGCATCGGCGATATCTTTATGAGTCGCGCCTTCAATACCCTCCAAACCGGGCGACGAATTCACCTCCATCACCAACGGCCCACGCGCCGAGCGCAGCAAATCCACCCCCGCCACTTGCAAGCCCATGGTTTGCGCCGCTTTGATAGCAGTGCGCCGTTCGGTAGGGGTTAGCTTGGCCAGTTTGGCCGAGCCACCGCGATGCAGGTTGGAGCGGAACTCACCTTCGGCAGCGGTGCGCTCCATGGCGGCCACAACTTTGTCGCCAATCACAAAACAGCGCAGGTCGCAGCCGTTGGCTTCCTTGATAAATTCCTGCACCAAAAACTCGGCGCGCAGTTCGCGAAAGGCTTCGATCACACTCTCCGCCGCCTTCTGCGTCTCCGCCAGCACTATGCCGCGCCCTTGGGTGCCCTCGCAGAGCTTTAACACCAGCGGCGTACCACCAACCAGCTTGATCAGCTCCTTCGCGTCATGCACGTTGTAGGCGAAGCTGGTTTTGGGCAAACCCAACCCTTTGCGCGAGAGCAATTGCAACGCGCGTAACTTGTCGCGCGAGCGGCCCAGCGCGATGGACTCGGTGAGACAATACACTCCCATCATTTCAAACTGGCGAATCACCGCTAATCCATAGTGGGTTACCGAGGCGCCAATACGCGGGATTACCGCGTCAAAATCCTCCAACTGCTCGCCCATATACCAAATGGCGGGGCTGTCGGAAGCGATGTCGATATAGCATTTCAAAATGTCGATTACGCGCACTTCATGGCCGCGTTTGGTACATGCCTCCACCAAACGACGCGTGGAGTAAAGGCGACGATTGCGCGACAAAATAGCGATTTTCATAGGGATCCTGAAGGATATTGATCAAGTAGCGGGAGGCACCCGGGGCAAATCGCCCTAGAGCGCGGACATCAGCGGCTGATCTTTGGAGCCGCCGAGTAAAAATGATTTGCTGCTATCCACCCAAAAGCCTTTTTTGAGTGCACTGCGCCCTAGCAGCATACGGAAGCGCATATTTTCACGGTCGGTGAGCGTAACTTCTATTGGCATTTCCAAGCCGTTAATGCGCAGGCAGGTTTCAATCACCACCCGCGCCTCAGTATGACCACCAGAGTCGGTTACCTGACGCACATCTTTCACCGGCGCCTCGCATTCAATACAGGTGAGGCTGTCCTGCTGTAAGGGATGCAACCCGAAGCGCACCCAGGGCTTGCCATCCTTTTCAAAGGGGGTGACATAGTAGGCATGCAAGGCACTGGTGCGCGCACCGGTATCCACTTTGGCTTTGATGGCTGGTATCCCCAAATCCGGCAAGCCTACCCACTCGCGCCAACCGATAACTTCCACTTGTTTTTTTGCCACGGTCGTTTGCCCTCACCCAAAAATAGTTAGCGTTTTGTGCGCCGGTAACAGGCGCGCTTTGTAACCCAGATTAGCGCCAAGGTAAAAAGAAAAATCTCTTCACCCAAACAAGATTTTTCTTTTGTTTTTTAATGGGCTATGGTAAATAGCGCGGGTCAAATTTTCCCTGTGGGGAACGACGCCAAACCTTCTCTCTGTCAATGTTGGAGTAGTCTTATGTCAGTTGATGTAGAGTCACCGGATACTGATCTTATCAGTGATGTTAGCATCGAAACCGATGATGAAGAGGCAACGCCAAAACTGACTGGCAAAGAAGCCAGCCAGCACACTTTGGAAATGCGCCGTAAAATCGAAGATCGCCTGGAGCGTCGCCGTATTAAGGATCAGCTCGGGTACGATGATATTTCCGATCTGGATTTTTAACGCTCACCCCATCCAGTCACACAGCCGCCGATTTATCGGCGGTTTGTTTTTCCAGTCTGTTATTCCAAGCCAGTCGTGTTTTCCAACCGAATGTTGTCCAGATACACCCGGCGCACACTGGTCAACCCCGATGCAAAAATTCCCAGGTTACACACAGCATCCAGCTGCATAGTCCGCTGTTTTGGGCTTTGGGCTATGTCGGTGATCGCAAACCGCAAATGATTCCATCCCGGCTGCAACACTAGCGACTGATTAAAACGATCGTGATAACTATGGCTACCGCGATCATGAACTACATCGGAAAGCCTCAACACCAGCTTCAGGGTCTCCTCATCCGGGTTGAACAGATCGAAAGCCAGATAGTCGTAACCACTCCAATCGCCATAACACACCCGCAGGCGAATACCGGCATAACCACCGGTAGCCAAATCCATCTGCAAAGAATGCTCACCCTGACTGACAATCCCTGTAGTGAATTGCGCGTCCACCCGCTCGGGGTTAACACCTAATTGCCGCACTTCGGCGCGCGATTCAAAACTGTTTAACAGCGGAAAGGCACGACGCAAACTCACCTCAGCCCAAGCTGCATCAACCACCAACCAGAGCGCGGGCGTGATCAACAAAAAGCTCAACCAGCGCCCGAACCTCACCCTTACAACGTTAGCGGCGGTGGGATGCTGCCCCCAAAATAACCCTAACCAAACCCCCACAAGATTATTAAATATGTCCGACCAACTGGCATGGCGCCCCACAAAATGCTGCACCACTTCGACCAAACCACCCAGCAACAGTGCGAGCAAAGTTACACCCAGCCAATGGCGCCAATGCGCAAGCGGAATAAACCACTGCAGCACAATTAACAACAGCGCATAAAAAACCACGTGGCCAAAATTCCACAGATTTTTTAATAATTGTGATGATACCCAATCCGGCCCGCCCACAAAAAATAACGGGGCCGCGAGCAGTAGCAACAAACCAAATACAACCACCAGAATACGCGCGGTTGCAGGTGAAAAAAATGCATGCAACATAACGCGATTAACCTAACATTTTCAAAACGGTGAATGCCCCATACCATTAAATTGCTTGGCGAGGTTGGTGGCGTAGTTATCGGTCATGCCACTAATAAAATCGATGACCGCCATAAGGGCGAGATATTTATAGTTGTGCGCTTTATTGCTGACATCCGGGTGAAAATTATTTTCGCCAATTAACGCCATCACCCGATTATCTTTATAGGTCATTTGCGCCGGATCGCCGAGCGAGGCATAAACCGCAGAGCACACAGTATTTAACAAAGTCCCAATCACCGCGTAAGCGCCAATTTCCAATTCAACCCGACGCGAGTGATTAAATATTTTACGCTTGGCTAAATCTTTTGCCGCCTGTACCGCCGTGCGCACTTTGGGGTCACACAGTGAAATCAAATCGCCCTGCACTTCACCGCGCAAAAATGCATCCTGATGTTTAATAAACGCGGCGGTACCTGCATTGATAAATGCATCAATTACTTTGCCGCGCACCAATGCAGGTTTGCGACCATCATTGACTTTTTTCAGCAAGCGCTCCAAATCACCCAACTGTGGTGAATCGGCAATGACCGGGTGCAATAATTCATAAATCTCATTCCAGTTGAGAATGCCCATTTCCAAACCGTCTTCCAGATCGATAATGCCGTAACAAAAATCGTCCGCCGCTTCCATTAAATACACCAAGGGATGACGGCAATACCAATCGCTACCCAATTCGATCAATCCAGTTTTCTGCGCGATTTCATGAAAGTGCTCCAGCTCGGATTGAAATATTCCGTACTTGTTATCTTTCGGGCGCTGCCCCAATACCGTGGGCGATGATGTCCAAGGGTATTTAATCGACGAAGCAAGCGTGGCATAAGTCAACCGCATGCCGTCATGAAATTGGTGATACTCAGACGTCGTCAACACCCGCAGACCCTGTGCATTACCTTCAAACACGCGAATATCATCGCGCTCGGAGGGCGACAAATCCGCTAAAAATTCCGCGCCCTCTTTTTGGAACCAGTTGCGAATCGCATCTTCACCGGTATGCCCAAACGGCGGGTTACCAATATCGTGCGCAAGGCACGTTGCCTGCACGATATCGCCTATGTCCGTCGGCCAGATATTAGTGGGCAAATCGCCTTTATCTTTTAACGCCTGCCCCACACGAATACCCAGCGTACGCCCGACACAAGCCACTTCCAAACTGTGTGTCATGCGGTTATGCACATGATCGTTCGTCGCCATAGGGTGCACCTGCGTTTTGCGCGCAAGGCGACGAAAAGCACCGGAGAAAATAATTTTGTCGTGATCCGAGTGAAAGGGCGAACGCCCCTCCTCGTGTTTGGCAATACGCTGCCCCAAGCGATCTGCGCAGAGCAATTGGTTCCAGTTCATGGTCATACAGAAATCCCTAACAGTTTTTAAGATATCCAGTATTTTTGGATTTCTTGTTTATCGTGCAATTTGCCCACGTCCTGAACGGAGGCCGATTAATTAGTTCATCTCAAAAAGTGACAATTTTGAGATGAACTATGAATTATCGTCCCCTATATCTCAATATTTATAAAATTTGAGATATAGAAAGAAGGCTAAATCGCACCAATTTAGCCCCCCAACAAAAATCCCACGCACAACTTAAGCGCATAAAACCCTTCGTAAAAACCGCCTCAAAGCGCCCCATTCCATCCCCTTATAAAATTCATAACTAATTGAATAAAAAGACTTTTATTATTTTTAAATAGTGAATTTAGGACACCAATTTTAGGCTGGCACAGTTTCTGCAAAATCAACTGAAAAGCAATCTTGTATCCAAGATTGTATTTCAGATTCGAACGCAGGAACCATAATGACGCTGTTGCAAAATAACGAGACCACTGGCTGGACAATTACTGAATGGCTCAACGCCTATCGCAGCGAAGGTTTGCAGGCGCGCGATGCGTTACTGAACCTTCGCGCGCAACTCAAAGCCGATGACGCTGCCTGGATTTACATTGTTTCGGCCGCAGAGATTGAGGCACAGCTTAATGCGCTGGCGAGTCTTGATGATGCAACCAGCCTCCCGCTCTACGGTATCCCCTTCGCGGTGAAAGACAATATTGATGTTGCGGGTATGCCCACCACCGCAGCCTGTCCGGCGTTTACCTATATCGCCGATGCCGATGCCACCTCTGTTGCACGCTTGAAACAAGCGGGGGCGATTGTGCTGGGCAAAACCAATCTGGATCAGTTCGCGACGGGTTTGGTAGGCACTCGCTCACCTTACGGCGCCGTGCCCAATTCATTTAATGCAGATTATGTGTCCGGCGGCTCAAGCTCCGGCTCAGCCACCACTGTTGCGCGCGGTTTAGTGCCCTTTAGTTTGGGAACCGATACCGCAGGCTCCGGCCGTGTGCCAGCGGGTTTTAACAATATTGTGGGCTTAAAACCCACCAAAGGTCGCTTCAGTACCAGCGGTGTTGTGCCCGCTTGTCGCAGCTTGGATTGCGTTTCGATTTTTTCACTCACCGTGGACGATGCTGAAACTGTTGCCCAGGTGATGGAAGGGTTTGACGCAACCGATGGTTATTCGCGCATTAACCACAGCACACCCATTTATTTTTCCGCCAAACCGCGTTTTGGTATTCCCGCATCACCCAATTGGTTTGGCGATACGCACGCCGAAGCGGCGTGGCTGGAAACACTGGAAAATATTTCAGCGCTGGGTGCGGAATTAATCACCATCGATTTCACACCCATGTTCAACCTCGCGCAATTATTGTATGGCGGCCCCTGGGTTGCTGAGCGTCACGCCGCGATTAAGGATTTTATGCAAGACCACGCCGCCGATATGAATGATGTGGTGCGTGGCATTATTGAAAAAGCGGTGAATTTTTCTGCAACCGACGCTTACCGCGCTGAATATCAACGTGCTGATCTTGCGCGTGAAATCCAAACCTTAATGAGCGGTGTGGATGCGCTGCTAGTGCCGACATCGCCACGCCACCCAACACTCAATGAGGTAGCGGCTGACCCAGTTACGGTTAATAGCCAGCTCGGCACTTACACCAATTTTGTGAATCTCGCTGACTGCTCTGCCCTCGCATTACCTGCAACGCTGCGCGCCGATGGCTTGCCCTTTGGCATCACCTTAATTGCGCCTGCATGGCAAGACGCTGCCCTCGCTGCCTTCGGAAAAAAATGGCACAGCAGTGTGAATTTAAAACTCGGCGCGACGCAACAACCAACACCTGCACCACAAACAAACACCAATCCACCTGCTGGTTATGTGCGCCTCGCCGTTGTGGGCGCCCACCTCACCGGCATGCCACTCAATGTGCAATTGCAAGAGCGCAAAGCACTGTTTGTTGAAAGCACTTACACCGCCAGCAATTACCGTTTATTCGCGCTGCCCAATACCACACCGCCCAAACCTGGATTAATTCGCACTGAATCAACCGGCGCAGAAATTATTGTGGAGCTGTGGGATGTACCGCTACAGCACTTCGGCAGTTTTGTTGCACTGATTCCCGCACCACTCGGTATAGGCACATTGAATTTGCACGATGGCCGTGAAGTAAAAGGTTTCATTTGTGAAGGCGCCACCGTAAATGGCGCAACGGATATTACGCATTTGGGTGGATGGCGGGCTTATATCAAGTCGCTGCAGAAATAAAAAACAGAATTAACGCCGGAGAAGAATCATGTTGAAGACCGTACTTATCGCTAACCGTGGAGAAATCGCGGTACGCATTGCCAAAACGCTGAAAAAAATGGGCATCGAATCGGTTGCTGTTTATTCCGATGCAGACCGCAACTCCGCGCACGTCACTGCCTGCGATAAAGCGATATGCCTTGGTGGTAATACGGCGGCAGAAAGTTATTTAAAATCCGATTTAATTCTCGCTGCCGCTAAAGCAAGCGGTGCCCAGGCGATTATTCCCGGTTATGGTTTTCTCTCTGAGAATGCAAAATTTTGTGAGCAGTGCGAAGCCGAAGGCATTGCATTTTGCGGCCCTACTCCCGCACAAATTCGCGAATTTGGTTTGAAGCACACCTCGCGTGAAATTGCTGAAAAAGCCGGTGTACCTCTCACTCCCGGAACCGGTTTATTGGACTCGATTGACGAAGCGGTTGCATCTGCTGCACAACTTGGTTATCCGGTGATGTTAAAAAGCACCGCCGGTGGTGGTGGTATCGGTTTAACGCGCTGCAATAACGAAGCTGAATTAGTCGCCGCCTATGAAAGCGTAAAACGCTTGGGGCAAAACTTTTTTAGCGACAGCGGTGTATTCCTCGAACGCTTCGTGGATAACGCACGTCACGTAGAAGTGCAAATTTTTGGTGATGGTAAGGGCAATGTTCTCGCACTGGGCGAGCGCGACTGCTCATTGCAACGCCGCAACCAAAAAGTGGTTGAAGAAACTCCTGCACCCAATTTACCTGCTGCCACGCGCGATAAATTATTGGCCGCGTCAAAAAGCTTGGGCGAAGCTGTTAACTATCGCTCTGCGGGCACCATTGAATATATTTACGATGCCGCGCGCGATGCATTTTACTTTTTGGAAGTAAACACCCGCTTGCAAGTTGAACACCCCATCACTGAAGCCTGCACCGGTGTCGATCTCGTCGAGTGGATGATTCTCACTGCCGCTGGCACACCACCAAAACTGGATATTGAAATCAATCCACAAGGTGCTGCCATTGAAGTGCGTTTGTACGCAGAAGATCCGGTGCGCGATTTCCAACCCTCACCCGGTGTGTTAACGGATGTGGTGTTTTCTGAGTCGGCACGTATCGATACCTGGGTTTCAACCGGCACCGAAGTATCGCCCTATTACGATCCGATGATCGCCAAAATTATTGTGTACGGTAAAGATCGCGCCGATGCAATCAGCAAAATGAAAACCGCACTTAATGAAACTCGCGCCGCAGGTATTGCCACCAATTTGGATTACTTGCGCCAAATTATCGCAACCGATTTTTTTGCCATCGGCGATGTGGCGACCAATAAATTAGCCAGCTTTGAATACCAAGCACCGGTTGTTGAAGTATTGCAACCCGGCACTTACACCAGCGTGCAAGACTATCCCGGCCGTGTTGGTTTGTGGAGCATTGGTGTTCCGCCGTCAGGTCCAATGGATGATTACGCATTTCGTTTGGCCAACCGTATTGTCGGCAACCACGAAAGCGCTGCCGCGCTTGAGTACACCATCATCGGACCGAAATTAAAATTCCATCGCGATGCAATTATTGCGCTCACCGGCGCAACATCGCCTGCAAAAATTGACGGTGAATTAATTCCTTTCTGGCAACCGATTGCCATTAAACCCGGACAAATTCTGGAAGTGGGCAAAGCCGAGCAAGGTTGCCGTGGTTACCTCGCCGTACGCAACGGTTTTGATGTGCCAGTTTATTTAGGTAGCCGCTCCACCTTTGCGCTCGGCCAATTTGGTGGTCACGCAGGTCGTACACTGCGCGCAACCGATATGTTGCCAATTAGTAATCCAGCAATTGCTGCTTGCACTACGCCCGCACCAACCTATGAAGCTGCAGCAGCACCCGTTGAATTAATTCCAAGCTATCCAAATGAATGGGAAATTGGTGTGCTCTACGGCCCACACGGCGCGCCCGATTTTTTCACGGAAGATGCGATTGATATGTTTTTTTCAACCGCATGGGAAGTGCACTACAACTCCAACCGCTTGGGCATTCGCTTGAATGGACCCAAACCCACCTGGACGCGCAGCGACGGTGGCGAAGCTGGCCTGCACCCATCCAATATTCACGATACCGAATACGCCGTTGGCTCCATTAATTTCACTGGCGACATGCCGGTAATCCTCACCAAAGATGGCCCTAGTTTGGGTGGATTTGTTTGCCCGGTAACAATCGTCAAAGCAGAGTTGTGGAAAGTTGGCCAAGTAAAACCCGGCGATAAAATTCGTTTTAAACGTTTGAGCTTCGACGCTGCACTCGCGCTGGAATTATGTACCGACCGCGCCATTGAAAACCTGAGTGCACAACCAGAAGTTTTGCTCGCACCGATTGTGAAACCGGAAAACACTATTTCCGATTGTATAGTCGCCGCATTACCACCCGAAGGCAGCCGCCCACTGGTGAGCTATCGTCAAGCAGGCGACAAATATATTCTGCTTGAATACGGCGACAATGTTCTTGAATTAAGTTTGCGCCTGCGTGTGTATGCGTTGATGGAAGCATTAAAGGCATCACCCATTAATGGCGTGATCGAGTTGTCACCCGGTGTGCGCTCACTGCAAATTAATTACGACAGCCGCGTGATTCACCAACAGCAATTAATCGATAAGCTACTGGTGATTGAAGAAACGCTCGGTAACGCGCGCGATATTAAAGTGCCCAGTCGTATCGTGTATATGCCGATGGCTTTTGAAGATTCGGCAACGCTGGATGCAGTAGCGCGCTATCGCCAATCCGTGCGCGACACAGCTCCTTGGTTGCCAAGCAATACTGAATTTATGCGGCGCATTAATGGCCTGGATTCCATCGAACAAGTTAAACAAACGTTGTTTGATGCTAGCTACATGGTATTGGGTTTGGGCGATGTTTATCTCGGCGCTCCCTGTGCAGTTCCGGTTGATCCGCGTCACCGCCTGCTCACTTCCAAATACAATCCGGCGCGCACTTACACTGCAGAAGGCACTGTCGGCATCGGCGGCGTATATATGTGTATTTACGGCATGGATTCTCCCGGAGGCTACCAACTGGTTGGTCGTACGCTGCCCATCTGGAATAAATTTCTCAAAAATCCAATCTTTAAAGATGGCGAACCATGGCTGCTGAAATTCTTTGACCGTGTGCGCTATTACGAAGTGACTGAAGAAGAATTAACGGCACAACGCGAAGCATTCCGCGAAGGCCGTTTAAGCCTGCGAATTGAAGAAGATTATTTTAGCCTCGCAGAACACGAACAATTCCTGCAAGACAATGCTGCCAGCATTGCTGAATTTAAAACCAAACAACAAGCCGCCTTCACCCAAGAAGTTGCGCTCTGGCAAGCCGATGAAGAAAAACAAGTGGATGCGGCACTGCAAGCAAAAGTATCAACTGGCCCAATTGAAGTGGATGGGCATGCCGTCACCGCCGACATTAGCGGCAACATTTGGAAACTGTTAGTTGAACCCGGCCAAATGGTAGAAGTCGACCAACCGCTGTTAATTGTTGAAGCCATGAAAATGGAGTTTTCGGTGTATGCCGATCGCGCCGCAAAAATCACTGCAATTCATTGTGAGCCTGGAAAACAAGTAAATGCGGGTGATTTGTTGTTGGTGCTTGAGACGGATTAAGTTAAGCAAGGACGTAGGTTGGAAGAGCGCAGCGCCTTCCGACAATTTTCGAGAACAATATATATGTCGGAAGGCGCTGCGCTTACCTGCGCGGCCCGTTCCAACCTACGGTGAAAAAATGAAATTAATCAAAACCGACAAAACCAAAAAGAAAACCGATGAACCGCGCACCAATTTAACGGAGCGGATTTATCAAATTATCAAAGACGATATCTTTTCTTTTCGCTTGGTTCCCGGCGATCGTTTCAGCGAAAACGAAATTGCTGAACGTGTTGCTGCCAGTCGCACCCCCGTGCGCGAAGCACTCGCACGTTTGCAGCGCGAAGGTTATGTGGATGTTTCGTTTCGCAGTGGCTGGAAAGTAAACCCGTTTGATTTCAAAAAATTTGAACAGCTTTATGACGTGCGCATTATCTTGGAATTAGCCGCCATCAAAAAACTGTGCGAAATGGAAACCGCACCCGACCTGGATGATGTAAAACGTATTTGGCTAGTAAAACCGGAAGACCGCTTAAAAGACGGCCCAACCGTATGCGGCCTGGATGAACGCTTTCACGAACAGCTGATTGAAGCTACCGGCAATATGGAGATGGCACGAATTCACCATGAAATTACCGAGCGGCTGCGCATTATTCGCCGCATTGATTTCACCCAGCGCAATCGTATTGAAGCCACTTACGACGAACACGCCAAAATTCTGCGCACCATTATTGAACGCCGCGCAGAAGACGCTAAAAGCTATTTAAAAACACACATTGAAGCGAGCAAGGCCGAAGTTAGAAAAATTACCCTGCATATGTTGTACGAAGCGCAGCAACAACATCCGGCAGATTCAGAATAAATTTTCGTTAGCAACACTTATTTCACATTAGAGCAGCAACTGGTTGATGCCTGAAGCACATGAACCAGATCATGGAAGAAAATTTTGCCGCCCAATATAAGCGTTATGCATAAGGCGTTACCGGAAAAATTGCATTCACTGGGTAGTTTTCAAGAAACAATGAGTGCGCATAGTTAAAAACCACTGAGTCATTAAAACCATCTAGGAGATAGACCCATGAAGCTGAAGAAGATAGCAAAACATGTCGGGGCACTCGGTATCGCCTGCGGCTTAACCATCGCCTCATTCAGTGCAGCAGCTGCCGAAACGATTAAGGTCGGCGTACTGCACTCACTCTCTGGCACCATGGCCATTTCAGAAACTACGCTGAAAGACACCATGCTGATGTTGATAGAAGAGCAAAACAAAAAAGGTGGTTTGCTGGGTAAAAAATTGGAAGCTGTTGTAGTAGACCCAGCATCCAACTGGCCACTGTTTGCCGAAAAAACCCGTGAGTTATTAACTAAAGATAAAGTGGCCGCCATTTTCGGTTGCTGGACTTCAGTATCACGCAAATCAGTATTACCAGTTATTGAAGAATTGAACGGTGTATTGTTTTACCCCGTGCAATATGAAGGTGAAGAATCTTCACGCAACGTGTTCTACACCGGTGCTGCACCAAACCAACAAGCCATTCCAGCGGTTGATTATTTAATGAATGACATGGAAGTAAAACGCTGGGTATTGGCGGGTACTGACTATGTTTATCCACGTACCACCAACAAAATTCTTGAAGCGTATTTGATGTCTAAAGGCGTTGCCAAAGAAGACATCATGATCAACTACACCCCGTTCGGTCATTCCGACTGGCAAAACATTGTGTCTGACATTAAACGTTTTGGTTCAGCGGGCAAAAAGACTGCCGTAGTTTCTACCATCAATGGTGATGCTAACGTGCCTTTCTATCGTGAACTCGGCAACCAAAAAGTAACCGCCGAAGATATCCCCGTAGTCGCCTTCTCTGTGGGTGAAGAAGAACTTTCCGGTATCGACACCAAACCACTGGTGGGTCACTTGGCCGCATGGAACTACTTCATGAGCGAAGACAATCCTGCTAACGCCGCGTTTATCAAACAATGGAAAGCCTTTATCAAAAATGACAAACGCGTAACCAACGATCCAATGGAAGCACACTACATTGGTTTCAACATGTGGGTTAAAGCGGTTGAGAAAGCAGGCACTACCGACACTGACAAAGTGGTTGACGCAATCATCGGTGTAGAAGCACCTAACTTGACTGGCGGCATCAGCAAAATGTTGCCCAACCACCACATCACCAAGCCTGTATTGATTGGCGAAATTCAAGAAGATGGCCAATTCCTTACCGTTTCACAAACCGACGGTTTGGTTCCTGGCGATGCATGGTCTGACTTCCTTGATGGTTCAAAAGATTTGGAATCCGACTGGATTAAATTGAAGTGTGGCAACTACAACACCAAAACCAAAAAATGTTTGGGTGCAGCTGCCGCGCAATAACTGTTTAGCTTGATCTTTTGATCTGCAGGGTATGGTGGAGCGCAAGTTCCATCACACCCTGAGTACCAAACCCTAAGCACCACACCAAAAATTAAAAAAGATTTACCTACTTATTTATATTTTGTTTTAACAGAGACAAGACTATGCGAAACCTACTCAAGCCGTTGGGAAGATGGCCGCTGCAATTGTTGATAATTTTATCCTTCTGCATTCCAACAACAGTGTTTTCGCAAGACGCTGAACCTACAACAACTGATACCACACTCGTTAGCACAACGGTTGCAGCAGATACGGCGCAAGTTACATTCGACACCTTGGTTAAAGACTTAACCCAAGGCAGCCTGCCCAAACGCGCCCAAACCGCAAAAAAACTCGCTCAACTTGACGACAGCCGCGTTGCCGGCATCATTGCTGCACTGCAGCAGGGCTTGCTTTACGCCACCAAATCCAGCGATCCGCTAGTGGCAATTGCCGATAAATCTGGCAACTTTATCAATGCATTAAGCGGCGAAAAAATTACCGCCGATACCAGTACACTTAAACGTGTGCCAATTAACAACACCATGCGCAGCCAGCTACGCACTGTCTTGGCTGCATTGAATTTAAACGATAAAAATCCCGCTATCCGTCTGGATGCGGTGAATCGCATGATTGCCGATGGTGTTGATGCAGACATTATTGCACTACTAGAAACCCGTCAAAAAACCGAACCGGATGACGATGTGCGCACCGCCATTGCCGCCGCGGTTGCACTAATGAATTTACAAAGCAGCGAACAACAAGTTCGTTTGGATGCAATAAAAATTTTACGCGGCAGCTTGCAACAAGAAGTACGCACCGCGTTGTTAGAGATTGCCACCAACGACAGCGATGAGAAAGTAAAACAACAGGCACAATTTGCATTGGATTCAATTGAAGACCGTATTGCCGCTTTTCGTTTTGCTGAAAACGTATTTTTCGGTTTAAGTTTAGGCTCGGTATTGCTGCTCTCCGCAATTGGTCTCGCCATTACCTTTGGTGTTATGGGTGTTATTAATATGGCCCACGGCGAGTTGATGATGATCGGCGCTTATGTGACTTGGGTTGTGCAACAACTATTTCCTAATCAAATCGCCTACAGCTTAATGATCGCAATTCCTGCCGCATTTATTGTGGCCGGTTTGGTGGGCATCGCCATTGAGCGCGGTGTCATTCGCTTTTTATACGGTCGCCCGCTGGAAACATTGCTCGCCACCTTTGGTATAAGTTTAATTTTGCAGCAAGCTGCACGCAGTATTTTTTCACCCTTGAATCGCGCCGTGGAATTACCGGAATGGATGAGTGGATCGTTGGTCATTAACCCGGTGCTCTCTATTACCTACAACCGGTTATATATTTTTATCTTCGGTTTGATTGTATTTTTTGCGCTGCTCGCCATTCTCAAAAAAACCTCACTTGGTTTAAAAGTTCGCGCCGTTTCGCAAAACCGCGCTATGGCACGTGCGGTTGGTGTGCGCGCAAGCTGGGTGGACGCCATGACTTTCGGACTAGGTTCCGGCATTGCAGGAATCGCCGGTGTGGCACTCTCGCAACTCACCAACGTCGGCCCTAACCTTGGCCAAGCCTACATTATCGATTCATTTATGGTGGTGGTATTTGGCGGCGTAGGAAATTTGTGGGGCACGCTGGTTGGCGCCATGGGCTTGGGCATTATCAATAAATTTTTAGAACCCTACGCTGGTGCAGTACTCGCCAAGGTTTTGGTATTGGTGTTGTTGATTTTGTTTATCCAAAAACGACCGAAGGGAATTTTCCCGCAGAAAGGTCGCGCAGCGGCGGATTGATTTAACCCCCACCCGACCTCCCCCTTAAAAATGGGGAGGAGTGACCCCCTTTTAGCCGTTCCCTTTTTTATTCAAGGGAGCAGAGCAAGTCCCTCCCCTTTTGAAGGGGAGGTTAGGAGGGGTTGAGTTTTTTCGGAAAAAATTTAAAAGAGAGAATTTATGTTAACCCAACGTTTATTACTCAGTGATCGCGGCGGCATGATTGTGCTGGGCCTGGTATTACTGGCCATGGTGCTGGTGCCGATTTGCAATATTCTCGTGCCGGAAACTTCATCGCTGCATGTCTCCACCTTTATGGTGACGCTGCTCGGTAAATTTTTATGTTATGCCTTGCTCGCATTGGCGGTGGATTTAATCTGGGGCTACTGCGGCATTCTGTCGCTCGGCCACGGCGCATTTTTTGCGCTTGGCGGTTATGCCATGGGTATGTATTTAATGCGGCAGATAGGCCCGCGCGGTCAATACGGTGACCCCTTGCTGCCCGATTTTATGGTGTTTTTAAACTGGCAAGAATTGCCGTGGTACTGGCAGGGTTTTGATATGTTTTGGTTTGCGATGTTAATGGTAATTGCAATCCCGGGCCTGCTGGCATTTGTATTTGGTTGGCTGGCATTTCGTTCACGCGTGACCGGTGTGTATTTTTCCATTATCACCCAAGCACTGACCTATGCACTAATGCTGGCGTTCTTCCGCAATGAAATGGGTTTTGGTGGCAACAATGGTCTCACCGATTTTAAAGATATTCTCGGTTTTCCCATCGCCGCCAATGGCACGCGTATTTCGCTGTTTTTAGCTTCAGGTTTTATGTTGATTTTTGCCTACATCGCCTGCCGCTATATTGTGACGTCGCGCATGGGGAAAATTATTGTCTCTATTCGCGATGCAGAAAGTCGCACGCGCTTTTGCGGTTATAAAGTGGAATCCTACAAGCTGTGGTTATTTGTATTTTCCGCGATGCTCGCGGGTATTGCTGGCGCACTTTATGTACCACAAGTGGGCATTATCAACCCCGGTGAATTTTCCCCGCTCAATTCCATTGAATTAGTGGTGTGGGTTGCAACCGGCGGGCGCGGCACCTTGTTTGGTGCAATTGTGGGTGCATTCACCGTCAACTACGGCAAAACTATTTTTACTTCTTATTCACCAGAGACTTGGTTATTTGCATTAGGCGCATTGTTTGTAATTGTGACGCTGATATTGCCCAAGGGTTTAGTAGGTTTATTTAGCCGTTTCAAAAAAGCACCAGTGAAAACCGACAATGAGAATGTAAAAGTAGATGTCGACAAAAAAGCCGAATCTACCACTGCGACCAAGGAGTCTGTGTAATGAATATTTTTTCACAAGCCCGTCGCACCCTCGGCCAAAGCGACCCCAACTTTGGCGCTCCACTGGACACCACTCACGGTACGATTTTGTATGTAGAAGGCATTACTGTGAGCTTCGATGGTTTTCGTGCACTGAACAATTTAAACCTTTACATCGATGAAGGTGAATTGCGCTGCATTATCGGCCCCAACGGTGCGGGCAAAACCACCATGATGGATGTGATCACCGGCAAAACCAAACCCGATGCCGGCAGTGTGTATTTTGGCCAGCAAATTAATTTGCTGGAGTTGTCCGAACACCAAATTGCCCGCGGTGGTATAGGTCGTAAATTTCAAAAGCCGACCATTTTTGAAGCACTGAGTGTGTACGAAAATTTGGAGCTGGCCACCGCCGCCGACAAACGTGTGTGGTGGACACTGAGCCAACAATTAAACTCCGCACAAAAATACCGTATTGATGAAGTGTTGTTACAAATAGGTTTGGCCGAACACCGCTACAAAAACGCAGGTGCACTATCCCACGGGCAAAAACAGTGGCTGGAAATTGGCATGTTGTTAATGCAAAGCCCGCGGGTGTTGTTGGTCGATGAACCCGTTGCCGGTATGACGGGTGAAGAGACCGAAAAAACCGCTGAGTTATTATTATCGCTCGCGGGTAAACACTCAGTGATTGTGGTGGAACACGACATGAAGTTTGTGCGCTCCATTGCACGCAAAGTCACTGTGTTACACCAAGGCTCGGTGCTCACCGAAGGCACTATGGATCAGGTACAAAATGATCCTAAAGTAATTGAAGTCTACCTTGGCGAATAGCAGACAGCGAAGAGAAAACGGTGAATAGAATCGGGATAACCAAATCATGTTGGAAATAAAAAACATCAATCAATATTACGGCCAAAGCCATATTTTGTGGGATTTGTCGCTCAATATAAAACAAGGCACCTGCGGCTGCTTGATTGGCCGCAACGGCGTAGGCAAAACTACCCTGCTCAAATGCATCACCGGTTTATTGCCGGTGCGCGATGGCATCATCAGCCTCAACGGTTATGACATCAATAAACTCTCCACTGAAAATCGCGCACGTGGCGGTATAGGTTTTGTGCCACAAGGGCGCGAAATTTTTCCACTATTAACAGTGGAGGAGAATTTAAAAATATCGCTCGGCGCACGCAAAGATAAAGCCCGTTTTATTCCTGGTCTGATTTATGAATTATTCCCGGTGCTTAAAGAAATGAAACATCGCCGTGGCGGGGATTTATCGGGTGGTCAGCAGCAACAGCTAGCTATAGGGAGGGCATTGGTGCTCGACCCCAAATTATTAATTTTGGACGAACCGACCGAAGGCATTCAGCCCAACGTTGTGCGTGATATTGGTGAAGTGATTCGCAAGCTCAATCGCGAACTTGGGTTAACTGTATTACTCGTCGAGCAAAAACTCCCCTTCGCCCGCCGTGTTGCCGATGACTTTTTTATTATGGAAAAAGGCAGCGTAGTCGCCACCGGCCCTATCGCCAACTTGAATGATGATTTGGTGCAGCGGTATTTGAGTGTGTAAAAATGCATGAGGATTGCTAAAAATAGTGTTTGAAAAAAAGGCCGCGGATTAACGCGGCCTTTTTTGTTTATCAGGGTATTGCCGGCACACTAAAGATTCGCAATAGCAGCTGGGTTGAATCGCTATAACTGAGCGCACTGACACGCTGGTTATCGCCCGAGAGCACCAAGCCACGATCCAGCAAATAGCGATAGCCATTTTCAGTCGAAGAGCTGTAGTTGCCCAGATTCTGCCCGGTCACCGTGTTGTACACAAAAATATCCTGCGCATCGTAGTAGGCACCTGCACCGCCTACCAAAACTCCATTCCAACCACAAACAACAGAGTTGGGGTAGGCAGTAGCTGGCAAGACTTGCTCCAGGGTTTGACTCACAATGCCAACGCCCGAGAACTCATAAGGCGCACCACTAGCGGTGTATACACGTGAACCCGCCGCATCCACACAAGCCTGTCCGGCACGCCCTTGGGCGTAGGAAACCGAGGATTTAACAGTGGCTGTTAACGTGCCGTTGCCGCCCCCCAGCGCTGAATAAAAATATTCCATCAGGGAGCCATCGTAACCCGCAACCCAATTGGGGTTTTGGTTGGTAGATATGCTGTAGAAATAGGAGTCGTACCCCCCTTCTACCGCCACTTGCTCGCCTGTGGTCAGATCAAAAATGCGCGTACCGGCCACAAACAAGAGCGGGCGACCATTGGGACGGAAATAACCGGGCATAAGCACTGTATGGAGCGAAGACCATTCGGACGGCACCACCGTAAAGCTGTTTACCGTGTCGCCAGTGTCCGCGTATAACTCCACCACTTTCAAGTTCACCGGATCGTGCACGTAAAGCTTTGTACCATCCTGGCTAATCGCCATGCTGCCAATCGAGCCTACTGCCGGCATATAACTGTGTACCAACGCGCCACTGAACTGGTTGTAAATATTGATTTGACTGCCCAAACCTACATATACCCAAGGCTCAACGGGGTTCGCGACCAACCCAAAACGGCCTATGCCGGCGATAGCATCGGAAACGCTAAAAGTAGATGCCAGATTAATATTGGCATCGGCGGGATCAGCGTCCAATACCGTTAAACCAACGCGAATCACCTCTTCATTTTCCACGTTACTATCACTCGAACTTACCCTCACTTCGGCAATATGAGTACCAACAGCAAGAGCCGTTTCATCTGCAGTGAGCACCAGATCTTCACTCGTCA
>Ga0307408_100000393_pt1 | contig 39808 bp, 38 predicted proteins | sample 322Cmetagenome_FD_202116 | JGI IMG/M metagenome (GOLD analysis project Ga0307408, IMG submission 202116) | Maize rhizosphere microbial communities from greenhouse at UC Davis, California, United States - 322HYB-C-3 | ecosystem: Host-associated > Plants > Roots > Rhizosphere > Soil | place... | reverse complement strand
ATATACGTTAATCAAAGTATTAAGATATGAGCCAACCCGCAGGTCATAATCCTGTTCGTTTGAATAATAGGGTAATGCCAGGTAAGCAACAGTCTCATTGTTTTTATTGCGAATGGGTTTATATGCTGAGATATATCCCATTTTGCCAATAACTTCGTGGCTAAGGAATTCGGACCGCTGGTATTTATTTAAGAATACGAATGCCTGCGCATTCATTAAAGGGGTTATAAATCCATAGTCGTAGATGTTGGGTTGAGTGGAAAAAATAACCTCGCCGTTAACATCATAAAGGTTCAAATCTGTAGCATTAATTTCAGCGAAGGTATGCAGGGTACGTTCGCTTGCATTGGCAAAGCCGTTATTGAAAAGGTTATTGTTTTCAAGCGCGTTCTTAATTTGATCCGCTTTAACTATAAGGTCTTGATCCTGTTGCTTGCGAAATTGCTGACTGATGCTAAAGTAAGTGATGCCACCCACAATAAACAGAGTAATAACAATTGCAGCCACCAGCGATGCCTGGATGCGGGTTTTATATAATATCCTGTTACGCGAAATCAAATAGTTCCAGCTATAGCCATTACTCCGAAAATTATCATCATGGAAAACAACCCACGTTTGATGTATCACAATGATGACAATAGAAAAGCTTAACAGTACCAGAAACAGGAAAGATACTGAGGCCAATTGAATAACCCAGGTTATAACCGGCTTGCTCACAACTACAAGCTTTTTAGCATTGGATTGATAAATAATATGGCTGTAGCCGTTCTTTTCAACATAAACAAACTTGCCTATTTCGCCTTTAAAATCGTTATTGACGAGGTTATAAATGTAATCGCCGTTTTGATTTAACAGGCGTCCGTTGCTATAAAATGCAAAAGAATAGTTATTTAATTGCTCATCTGTATTGATCTTCCCATCAGCAAGCACTTCTGGAAATGAGCCTTGCTCTTTAAATGTTTTGGACTGCAGCCTGACCGCAAGTGTACCTAACACTTGGTTGCCTTGCTTTATAGGAATTAAAGCGAAGTAGTTTTGAATGCCAAAGGTGTTGTTTACCCGATAAAAATATTCAGACACTTTAATAGAGCCTGCAACTACAAGGTTCCGCAGTTTCTTTATGCCCGATAGGGTTTCGTTTGATATCCCATAGCCGTCCCAATAAGGGTAAACTTCTAGTTCGTATCTCGAGAGGTAGCCATCGAAGTATAGTTTGCGCAACTTGGTATCTAATTCTTCCGGGCCCTGTTTTTGCTCTGCAAAATATTCCAGAATGAAATCATCCTTTAATATTTCCTGCTCAATCGAGAAAAAAAGCAAAACAGCATTTGGGTCATCTGCCGATTCTAGTTTCTGGGCGATCTCCTGCCGTTGTGCCCTTTCCTTTGTGAACTGAAACGAGGCAAGCTTTATAGACGCTATTATGGCAAAAAGGAGGGTTGTAAAAAGGAAAATTACAAGTTTATAATTGTGATTTTTGTTATAAAAAGCCCAGCCGCGCAGAAAAATAATGATGCCGAAGAATAACACAAATATGCTAAAGGCATTAAAAAGGATCTGTACGAAAAGGATAAAGGAGATTCCGCTTAAAAATATGATTAAACGTTCTCTATTGGTTAATGGTAAAGTCCTGCCTACCGCCAGTACTATTTCAATTAATAGATAGAGGTTGAGAATAGCAACGCACATTAATAGTACCCCCAACCAGCTATGATAGGTTAGGTAAATTGCGTTGGTGAGATCGAAGTTGATGTTTGATCTTGTAACGAGGCTATAAAAAACTTCATTATGCTGGTAGGCAATCAGATAAATGATCATCCCCAGTAATATAAAAATGGCTACAGCAGCCCATTTAGTAAACTGCGCTTTAAAAAGCTTAATCTCATACCGATAGCTGTAAATAAAGAAGGTAAACCAGCTAAGCATTATTGCATTTAGCAGAAAGTCGCCTAAGGTTGCGAAGAAATAACTGCCCGAGTAGTACTTCGAGTCAAAAACCGGCACATCAAAATAGTTGTCAAACCAATTAAACTCCAGAGTAAGTAAGCGCAGGGCCAACAAATAAGTAAAAAACAGGGAGATACTCCATTTAACAAAGCCTTTGTTAGCCATATAAATGGCTACATAATTAATAAATATCGTAGCAAATAGCGCTGTGAGCACCCACATCCAAAGTTCCAGCTTGGAATAGAAGGTATTGGTAATGGCAGATTTAAGTTTTACCGAAAATAAATATTTACCATCGCTGGAGGTGATATTGTAAACCTGTTTATCATTAAATGAAGCGATTTCAATATTGTTGTCTTTTATCAAATCGGCTGCAAAAGTGTTTCTTAAGTGCTTGTTTTGAAACTTATATTCATATTTAACGGGAATAAGGCAAAGCGCCGAAAAATTGCCTGAACTACGTTTAATTGCTTCGTACCAGCCGTTTTCTGATTTAATTAAAGTGCTGCCCTCTTTAAGTCCGGCATCCGTTTTGGGCGAAATTTTATTCGACCCCCAGAAAAGAAGCTGTTTATTATAATAAGTATAAAGGTAAATGGATTGGTTGTCAGGGAATTCCTTGATCAGCTTTAGTGCTAATCCCGGGTCTTTATGAATGGTTTTTAAGGAGTTGAATGTCTTGTCATCTGCAAGAAATCTCCTAGCGCTGCGCTCCTTTTTTTGCAGGTTTTTTTCAACTGTTTTTCCATCTAACTCTAAAATTTCGGCTTTGTTAAAAGTGAAATGTATGGTTAACGCGGTAGCGGCAAAGCTTATGGTAAGCAGAAATAAAAGCAGTCTTATTTTGAAAGTCGCATTCACTTAACAAAGGTTTAAGTAAAAGTAATAGAAAAAAGACAGGTGCAATATCGCAGCTGTCTTTTTTCTATTATTTACAAAATAAATAAACTACAAAGTGGCGCTGCTTGTTTGGATGGCGCGGTTTACTTTTTTCACTAATCCTTGTAAAACGTTTCCTGGACCAACCTCCGTAAAGGATGTTGCGCCGTCTTCGAGCATTTTTTGCACAGTTTGAGTCCACTTTACGGCTCCTGTCAACTGGGCAATCAAATTATGTTTAATGCTTTCAGGATCGGTGTACGGCTTAGCATCAATATTCTGATACACCGGGCAGCGAGGGGCTACAATCGGGGTAGCAGAAATCGCGCTTTCAAGCTCCGCACGGGCAGCTTCCATTAAAGGAGAATGGAACGCGCCGCTAACATTTAATTTAAGCGCTCTTTTTGCTCCTCTTTCGGTTAGTAAGGCACATGCTTTGTCAATGCCTTCGATGCTTCCCGAAATAACCAATTGGCCCGGGCAATTGTAATTTGCCGGAACAACAACTTCGCTCACTAATTGGCAAACCTCTTCAACTGTATAATCATCAAGGCCCAAAATCGCAGCCATAGTTGATGGTTGAATTTCGCAAGCTTTTTGCATTGCATTAGCACGTGCGGCAACAAGTTTAAGCCCATCTTCAAAGCCTAAAGCACCAGCAGCAACCAGCGCAGAAAACTCTCCCAATGAATGCCCTGCAACCATTTCAGGCTGAAAATCATTTCCTAAAGTATCAGCCAGAATCACAGAGTGAAGAAAAATTGCCGGTTGGGTAACGTTGGTTTGTTTTAAATCTTCATCAGATCCATCAAACATGATATCGGTTATTCTGAAGCCCAGAATTTCGTTCGCCTTTTCGAACAAAGCTTTGGCTTTTTCAGACTTTTCATAGAGATCTTTGCCCATGCCCGGAAACTGGGCACCTTGTCCTGGAAATACGTATGCTTTCATTTATTATTTGAGATATAAGTTCAGTTGTGAAGAGTTTTTCAAAAAGCGAAGTCCATCCAAGCCTCCTGGTATTTCCCCTTTAGGGGATAGGGGCTTTCCCTTTTTTTGGGGGATGGAGCTCGATTAATCCAGGCTCGCTGTTATCAGCCTTAAAAACTCAGACCTTGTTTTATCGTTAACAAAAGCCCCCGTAAACGCAGAAGTAGTGGTGACTGAGTTTTGTTTTTGAATTCCCCGCATGCTCATACATAGGTGCTTACATTCGATAACAACCGCAACACCTAAAGGCTGAAGTGTATTTTGAATACAGTCTCTGATTTCGTTAGTTAAGCGTTCCTGAACCTGCAGTCTTCTGGCATAAGCCTCTACCACACGTGGAATTTTGCTTAAGCCCACAATGTGCCCGTTAGGAATGTATGCAACATGGGCTTTGCCTAAAAATGGCAACATATGGTGCTCGCACATGGAGTATACTTCGATATCTTTAACAACCACCATCTGGCTATATTCTTCTTTAAACATAGCGCCCCGCAAAATTTCTTCGGGTTTTATATCGTATCCGTGAGTTAAAAACTGCAAGGCCTTAGCAACGCGTTCTGGAGTTTTCAATAAACCTTCACGCTGTGGGTCCTCCCCTAAATCGGCTAAAATCTGGCTGTAATGAGAGGCAATGCTTTCTATCTTTTGCGGATTATAGCGGTCTATTTTAACATAGCCATCCATTTCATTCTCTTCAGCCATGTAGTTGTGCTGTTCTGCCATTATTTGAATATTTAGTCTCCGAAGTATTCTACAAAGTTATTCTCGGTTTCCACCAGTTTTACGCAGTGTAAAATCACTTTCAGAGGGTCAAGATGTGTTTTTAGCTGTTTAAAAATTTCTATAGCCAATACCTCCGTCGATGCCATTTTATCTTTCATGAAATCAACATCGAGGTTTATATTTCTATGGTCAAGTTTATCGGTAATGTTTACCCGAATAATGTCCTTAAGTAATTTTAGGTCTATAACAAAGCCTGTTTCCGGGTTAACTTCACCTTTAACAGTAACAAAAAGTTCGTAATTGTGCCCATGCCAGTTAGGGTTTGAGCATTTTCCAAATACCTCCGAATTCTGTTCGTTGCTCCACTCAGCCCTGTACAACTTATGCGCTGCATTAAATTGTTCTCTGCGGGTTATGTATATCATTCAAATTCAAAATAAAGCGCAAACTTACATAAAATTTTGCCTTTAGGATTTTACAGGGCTGACTAATACAAATTATGACGGTAAATCAATCTGAATATTGCATGAAATAAAATCTACAGTATACCGACTTTTCTTATTAGCGAAATTTGAGCCAATATGTAACTTCGCCGAATGAAATTGCTGCTGGTTGCCGCTACCCCTTTTGAAATAGAACCATTCAAATCCTATTGGACGGCCAAGAGCACCAATTCTGGTGAAATTAAAACTCTGGTAACCGGGGTTGGGATGGTAGCTACTGCATTTGCCATGGGGAGGCTTTTAGCCTTAAAGCAATTTGACCTGGCTATAAATGCTGGAATAGCCGGAGCCTTTGATAAAAACCTGGGCATAGGCGATGTTGTGCATGTTACCAACGACCGGTTTGCTGAACTTGGAGCTGAAGACGGCGAAGGATTCATCAGTATTGATGAGCTAGGCTTTGGCGGCAGTGTTTTACACCCGATACAGCCTCTGCAAGGTTTTGCGGAACTGCCTGAAGTCTCGGCCATTACAGTAAATAAAGTTCATGGGAATGAATTAAGTATCTCAAAAACCCTTGAAAGAATTAACCCGCAGATTGAAAGCATGGAGGGGGCTGCGTTTGTTTATGCCTGCAATCAATTTAATCTGCCTTCCCTGCAAATCAGAAGTATTTCCAACTACGTTGAACGTCGAAATCGCGACAGCTGGAATATTCCCTTAGCCATAAAAAATCTAAACAACACAGTAATAGAAATCATAAATAAGCTGTTATGAAATTAAGCCTCGGGTTTTCGCCTTGCCCAAACGATACGTTCATTTTCGATGCCTTAATTCATCATAAAGTAGATACCGAAGGCTTAGAGTTTGAAGTGTTCTTTGACGATGTTGAAACACTTAATCAAAAAGCGTTTCGGAAGGAGTTAGACATTACTAAGTTAAGTTTTCATGCCTTCGCTTACGCGATAAAAGATTACGTGTTGTTAGACGGGGGCAGTGCACTCGGATTTGGCGTAGGGCCCCTGGTGATTAGTAAAAAAAGCTTAAAAGAAATCCTTCCTGCTAATGCCGGCACGCCCGACGAGGTTGGTGACTCTTGGATTGTGAACGACATTAAGCCTTATCTTTCTAATCTTAAAATCGGTATTCCTGGCAAATACACTACAGCTAATTTTCTGCTGAGCTGGCTATTGCCCGATGCAACAAACAAAATAGAGATGGTTTTCTCTGATATTGAGAATGCAGTATTGGATGGGACAATTGATCTTGGGCTGATAATTCATGAGAACCGGTTTACCTTCCAGGATAAGGGATTAAAGAAAATATTTGACCTTGGAGATCTTTGGGAAAAAGGAACGCAATGTGCAATCCCGTTAGGCGGCATTGTAATTAAGAGAGATTTGTCTAATGAGATTAAGCTTAAGGTAAATCGCGTATTGCGCAGAAGTGTTGAGTTTGCGTTTGCAAATCCAAAATCTGGCATCGATTTTATAAAAGAACATGCACAGGCAATGGATGAAGAGGTAATGTATAAGCATATTGAGCTTTACGTAAATAAATACTCTATAGATTTGGGGCCTGAAGGGCGCCAGGCTATCAAAACGCTGTTTGATACCGCCCTCAGCAAGGGAATTATTCCAAAATTTAACGAAGAAATTTTTCTAACATAATACCTATAAGGGATTAGTATATGATAATTATTACAGGAGCTGCGGGCTTTATTGGAAGCTGTTTAGTTCAAAAACTAAACGATGAGGGATTCTACGACCTGGTTTTGGTTGATGATTTCTCCAGCGAAGAACAGAATAGAAACTTTGAAGGGAAACGTTTCTCGCACAAAATAGAACGAGACAGTTTCATTCCCTGGTTGAGGGAAAATCAGTTGCATGTTCAATTTATTTTCCATTTGGGAGCCCGTACCGATACCACCGAGTTCGATTATGAATTGTTGAAGAAGCTAAACCTGGAGTATTCACAGGATATCTGGAATACTTGCGTTGATTTCGGACTGCCATTGGTGTATGCTTCATCTGCTGCAACTTACGGCTTAGGAGAGGCTGGCTATGATGACGACGAGTTGCGCCTGGACGAATTAAAGCCATTGAATCCATATGGCGATTCTAAGAATGAATTTGATAAATGGGCATTGGCCCAAGATAGGAAGCCTTATTTCTGGGCCGGGTTGAAGTTTTTCAATGTATACGGCCCCAATGAATACCATAAAGGACGTATGGCTTCTGTGATTTTTCACACGTTTAAGCAAATACAGGCAACTGGTTCGATGAAGCTATTTCAGTCACATAACCCTAACTTTAAAGACGGTGAGCAGCAGCGGGATTTTGTGTACGTTAAAGACGTAACTGAAGTGCTATACTTTTTGATGCACCACCGCAAAGACTCCGGTATTTACAATTTGGGTTCAGGAGTGGCACGTACTTTCCTCGACTTGGCTATCAACACCTTCAAAGCACTCGAAAAAGAGCCAAACATAACATTCATTCCAACTCCGGAGGATATAAGGGATAAATACCAGTATTTTACAGAAGCAAAAATGGAAAAACTAACCTCTATAGGTTATCACAAACCCTTTTATACTCTTGAAGAAGGGGTGAAAGATTATGTGAAAAACTATCTGGCAGAGGGGCGCTATTTATAAGTCGTCGCTTAGATTGCCGAGGTTTTTAATGCTGAGCCGTGAAGAAATAGACGAGGCTATTGTAGAAATCAGGGTCACCGTAAAAAAGATCAATACATAATCAATCCATTTTATAGCAATTGGGTAAGCATCTGTTATAAAATTGGATTCCGTCATTCTAATAAAGCCAAATTTCTGCTGCAGGATTGAGAATGTCAGTCCTGCCAGCATACCGGCAAGGCAACCAAATAACGAAATCAGCATCCCCTCAACAAAAAATATCTGCCTGATAAGCGTGTTATCTGCCCCAATGCTACTAAGTATCGCGATATCCTTCTTTTTATCGATAACCAGCATCGTTAAAGATCCGATGATATTAAATACAGCAATTATCAGCACAAAGGTGAGGATAAAAAATATCGCCCATTTTTCAGAGTTCAGGATTTTATATAAAAGTTCGTTTTGCTGGACCCTGTTTTTTACCTTGAAGCCTGGGCCTAGTTTTTTTGACAGTTCCTTCTGGAAATCATCAACAGATTCGCCATTGTTAAGATAAATCTCAATAGCGGTTATTTTCTTTTCCTCTCCCAAAAGTTCTCTGGCAAAAGATAGCGGAATAATTACCGATTCGTCAAATTGCTGCTGTATCTGAAATACTCCAACCGGGCTTATGTTGCGCATTGTAAAATCTTCGGCAGGACTTAACGATGACGAGGATGCGCCTTTTTTTGGCGAAAATATTTGAAGCACCCTGAAGCTATCGTTTACATTAACACCGAGATATAACTGAACTGTGGAGCCTATCACCGCATAAGGAATACCCTCTTCTTCCAGGATAAAGCTGCCCTGAATAAGCGTACTGTCAAGTTTCTTTCTCTTCAGAAAGTCTGATGATACGCCCTTAACCATGGCAATGTATTGTGCGTTCTCGTACCGTAACAATGCTTTTTCCTGCAAAACCTCTGTGTAGTTGGCAATTCTTTTGTCATTTCTCAAGCCCTTTAATACCGGCAACCGCGGATCAAATGTTTTCCCTTTTGCCGGCTCCACCATTACTTCGGGAGTAAAAGTGTTATACATCGATAGTATTACACTTTCGAATCCGTTAAAAACGGAAAGAATGATAATAAGGGCTGCACTACCCACAAAAACACCCAGCATTGATATCCCCGAGATGAAGTTAATCGCGTTTAAGGATTTCTTGGAAAACAGGTATCGCTTTGCTATGTAGAATGAAGTGCTCAAATTGTCAGGCTGCTCTGAAAGGTCTAAAAGAATGGGTTATGTTTTTTCTCGAAACCAATGCTTGTTTCGCCACCGTGCCCGGGATAAACAACGCAATCGTCCGGCAGGGTAAATAGTTTTTCGCGAATGCTTTTTAGCAACTGCGAGTGGTTGCCTCCCGGCAAGTCTGTGCGCCCTATGCTTCCATAAAATAGAACATCGCCTCCAATCAAGAAATTAGTGTCCTTGCTATAAAAACATAAATGAGCAGGAGAATGCCCGGGGGCAAATATGAGTTCCAGTTCGCTGTTCCCAAATGAAATAGTGCCCGACTCAGGTAAAAACTTTTCTGGCAGCGGCGACACTTCATAATTGAAGCCTTGCGCCGGCGCGTAAGATGGCACAGCTGTCAATAAAGGCAATTCTCCTTCGTGAAACTGTGGTTTTAACCCGTAATTATCAAATACAAACTTATTCCCTAATACATGATCTATATGGCAGTGAGTATTCAGCAATAAAACCGGGCTCAGTTTTTCCGATGAGATGAAACGCACTACAGCATTCTGCTCGCTGGCAGTGTACATGCCCGGGTCAATAATCACGCAATCTTTAGTGTCGTCAAATAAAATATAAGTGTTTTCCTGATAAGGGTTATTTACAAAAGACTGCAGTTGTATCATGGTTTCAAATGTACTAACAATACACTAAAGGATTATGAAAGTTTGGAGGCTTGGCATAAGCCTGGAGTATAGTGATGTGCTTTTTCTATTTCCAGCGGAAGGATTTCACAAAAACGTCAATGTCTTTTTCTACAAAATCTAAAACGGGCTTTATGGAGTCAATCCGAGGAACTTCGTTAAAGTATAAAGCACCTCTCAGATAATTTTTTGTGCTGTCTGTTAAAAAAAATTGGATAGACGATGCGGCGTTCCCTTCTATAGTATAATAAATGCCGTACACATGCCTTTCTGGATAGGTAATTCGGGCTTCGTTGATGCCAGTTGCTTTTACCGTGTGTTTAAAGGCAAAGGTCCTCGAATCTTCGATTAGTTCATTAAATACCTTTTGTGAAGAGATGGCTTGATAACTAAGATGTATTTTGCCGTTGAATTGCGGAAAGTCAATATTCAGCCAACAGGGTTGAGAGCCCTTGGAATTATCAGGACTTATTTTTGAATAGACGGGGAAGTCGAAAGTAAAAGGGCAATTGCCGTTGTATTTTTGATAAGCTTTTTGAGGCAAGTCTATTTTGAAATACCCCCGAGGTTTTGGAGCGTGATCATTACCGCAAGCTATGCAACTTAGCATAAAGAAAAACAATACTATGTAAGTTGCATGCTGCTGCTTCATAAAAAGGATTTAGCTATTCCAGATTTCCCAGGCTTTTTCTGCTTGTAAGTACAACATTTCCTCCCCGTTCTTAATAGTGGCTCCTCTTTCTTTGCCGCGCTTTAAAAATTCGGTTTCCGCGGGATTATATACAAGGTCGTAAAGTAAATGTTTTGATGTAAGGTATTCGTATGGAATTTCAGGGCATTGATGTACATCTGGAGCTGTCCCTAGTGGAGTTGTATTAATAATCACCAGATAGTCTTCCATCATATTTTTAGTGAGCTCCGAATATGTTATTTGCTTACGCGCTTTTCGCCTTGAAACGATTTGATAATCAATATCAAGCTTTTTCAGTATGTAGGTCACCGCCCTTGAAGCTCCGCCACTACCCAATACCAGGGCTTTATGGTGGTGCTTTTGAAGAAGAGGTTTCAGTGATGCCTCAAATCCAAAAGCATCTGTATTAAATCCTTCCAACCGGACTTTAAATGGCGATAGCTCGCCGGTAAAAAAAGATTCTACAGGTTTGCTTTTTATAATTTTAATGCAATTAACCGCATCAATGGCTTTGGCATCTGGATGTACTCTGTCGAGATAATACATGATTCCAATCTTATGCGGGATGGTTACATTAAGGCCGCAAAGATCAGGATGAGAGGCTATGAGTTCTTCAACATCGCTGATATTTTGCAGTGGGAATAATTCATAAGTGCAATCAGTAAGCCCTTCGCGTTCGAATTTCTCTGTAAAGTATTTTTTAGAGAATGAATGTCCTAATGGATAGCCGATTAATCCAAACTTCTTCATTATAAGAGAATAACTTTAAACGCTAAGAGTTTTGATAAAATGGTCAAATGTATCTCCCCTTAATCCTAATCGGATGGTTTCTAACGGGATAACTTCTGCTGGCGCAATGTTGCCAAGATTAACGTTCGCGCCAATCAGCTTAATAAACCAAACCTGTTGGTCTTTTTGTGGGGCTTCCCAAATAATGGTTCCCTCCGGAATTTGGGTAAGGATTTCATCTACCAATCCTTCTCTAACTTCTCCCGAGTCACGGTAAATCCCTACATTTCCACCTTCCCGCGACTCAGCTATTAATTTCCAGGAACCGGCTTGCAACTCGGCATGCATCATTTTGATCCATTTGTATGGTGCAAAAATTTTCTGCGCATCCTTAGAGCCAACTTCTGATATTACGGTAACCTGGTCGCTTAATGTCCTGATAAATTCACATTTTTCTTCGTGCTGAATATCAATGGAGCCATCAGATACTTCTGCAAATTGCATCCCATATTTATCCAACACACGACGGTAGTCGTCAAACTGGTTGCGGATTACAAATGCCTCAAAAAGAGTACCTCCAAAGTATACCGGAATGCCCGCACTTTTATAAACGTCTAGCTTCTTATTTAAATTGGGAGTTACAAAAGATGTTGACCAGCCTAGCTTCACTATATCAACGTAAGGGCCAGAAACTTCAAGAAAATTCTCAATCTCCCTAATGCTTAAGCCTTTGTCCATAACCATGGTAATACCTTTGTCACGGGGCTTTAATGTTCGTTCAGGAAGTTGATTCAAATTGAAATTAATCATAAGGGTACAAATCTTGCAAAAAAAATCCAATACTTCTGACAGAACGTATTGGATTTGGGTAATTTTTTGCTTAAAATCTGAAATTACAGCAAATATTTATTTATTATATCAATTATAATTTTGTTTGACTGCAACTGGGGAAGATATTCAAAAAGTATATCATGTTTAGACGGGTCAATCTTTAAAGCAATTTCTAAACAATTTAAAGCTTCGTTGTATTGTCCATCAGCAAACAAATAAGCTACCATTCTATAGTACAGCTCGGCCGCATCCGGATTGTTTTTTATTGCCTCTGCTATAGTTTCGATAGCCGGAACAAGCTTGTTCTGTTCATATAAAATAGATGAATAGTCAAGCCATGCTTCAACATCTATTGGGTTTAGCTCGATAACCTTCTCGTAGGCCTTTTCCGATTCATCAAGCCTGCCCAGTTTGTATTGGGCATCAGCGATTGCAAACCAGTAGTCCGGGTTTTTATCGTCAATAGCTAGCGCTTTATTATAAAAATGTAGCGATTCAAAGTGTCGTTCTTCAAAATCAAGCGTTACGCCAATTCCAAACCAGGCATCGGCAAGTTTTGAATCCATTTTTACCGCCTTTTTATAATAGGAGCGGGCTTCTTCCATTTGCTCAAGCTTTTCATAACATTCGCCTATTGCGCAGTATGTATCGGCATTAGGGGGCTCATATTCAAACGTTTGCTTGTATACTTCAATAGCTTCCAAAAACCTGTCAAGATGCACCAGCGAGTTCCCTTTATTAAAATAGGCTGACGAAAAATTTTCCTTAATTAAAATGGCGTAATCATATGCGTCAATTGCCATTTCAAACATTGCCATTTTATGATAAGCATTGCCTAGATTGTACCATGCAGCATATGAGTATGGCTCATTGTCAATGTATTGCTTATAGAACTGGATGCTCTCTTCTTTTTTGTCTAAAACATCATAGCAGAAAGCCAATTCATACAAAGCATCCTGGTTTTCCATATTCAGCTCAAGGCATTTTTTTAAGCTGATTACTGCATTTTCATAATCGCCGATGTTTTGATAAACCATAGCAATATGAAGTAGGATCTCGTCGGTGTTCTCGGCCAGCTCAAGCGCTTTTTCGTAATTCTCAAGCGCCTCATCATGCCTTTCCATCACCTGGTAAATATTCCCTCTTATCAAAAAGATGTCGGCTTCAGAAGGTTCTAGAAGTTCTGCCTTGCTTAGAGCCTCGAATGCGCTATCCAACTCGTTCGTCGCAACAAATAGTTGGGCCTGCTTTATAAAAAATATGGCGGCGAATGGGTGCTGGCTAACGGCATATTCAACCACTTGCAATGCCTTTATCGGGTCGTTTTTCTCGATATAGTAATCGATGATATTCTCAAATGCCTGTGCATCGAAAAAGTACTGATCCTTGTTGCGGATCATTTCTTCATAACGTTCCACGGAAAATTTCGGATCTTCGGTGAAGTCAAATTCAAAGTCGTCTTCCATCAATACTTAGGTTTTAAAGAACGTTTCTTTGGGTCATAATAATCCCTGAAAAATCTGTGCCAAACTTGCTACTATTAAGTTACCTTAAAACGGATTATTTTCAATTTTAAATTATCAACATTTAACCCCTCGTCATCATAACCCCTTGAAAAATAGTTTTGTAGCAGTGCTGTGTGTGAATAAATCCTCGATTTTTTCTAGATTTTTCAAATGCTGATATTATAAATATAAAAAATTTCTGACATATATACTAATATACTTGCCCTGGCACTGGTTATCTTTGCCTAAATGACACCTGCAGAGATAAATAAAAAATGGATAGAGCTTCAGGAGCGGTTAGCCAAAGATTTTGATACCGAAAAGCCAGATATTAAGGTGATGCTCTTTTTGATCGGTGTGCAGGAGCTTGGCAAAGGCCCCCGAAAGTTCTCAAAAAGACAAAAGGAAGAGCTTATGCATATTGCTAATTGCAGGCTGTTTAGCGAATTAGGTTTTTATGAGTTAACGGGACTCGACCAGGATGGCTGGCCACATTGGAAACTTGTAAAACCCATTCCAGCTTATACAATACTTGAGCAGGAAATGTTGATGAAATCGTTGCTGATTAATTATTTTGAAGAAAATTATTGAGCCGTGCTAAACCTTTACTAGAATCCATAATCTTTAAAAAACTGAAGTGGCAGAGATACATCTGCTATTTTAATAATGTAAATAATAGATGAGAAACGTATTAATTCTTGTATTTCTGGCCGCTGCTTCTGTTGCGTTTTCGGCAAAAAAGCCGAAGGATATTTATGCCAGGATAAAAACTGCGCAGGGCGAATGCATTGTAAGATTATATAATGAAACGCCTAAACACAAAGAAAACTTCGCTAAACTCGTAAAAAGCGGATTTTATAATAAAACATTGTTTCATCGGGTGATTAAGGGCTTTATGATTCAAGGAGGAGACCCTGAGTCGAAGAATGCTAAACCAGGCCAGCTGCTTGGGAACGGAGGCCTCTCTTATACCATTCCTGCCGAATTTAAACCAGAGCTTTTTCATAAAAAAGGAGCATTGGCAGCTGCCCGTGACGGCAATCCTGCAAAAGCATCGAGCTCAACCCAATTTTATATAGTTCAAGGCAAAGTTTACACTGACCAGGAGCTGAATATGATAGAGCAGTCGAGGTTGAACGGAAGGAAAATAGCTGAGCCTCAGCGCCAGATTTATAAGACCCTGGGAGGAACCCCTTTTCTAGACCAGAATTACACTGTTTTTGGAGAGATTGTTAAAGGAATTGAATTGGTTGATGCTATTGCCTCCTTGCCAACAGATGATAATAATAGGCCAAATTCGGATGTGCCCGTTGAAGTAAGCCTGCTGAAGAAAAAGGAAGTGAAAAAGTTGCAAAAGGCACTTATCCAGGAAGCATTTAGAAAGAATGTAATAATGAAATCTCACTAATGAAGATTGTAACTTATAATGTCAACGGGATTCGTTCGGCATTAAGCAAAAACTGGCTTGGCTGGCTTCAGGCTTCTAACCCAGATGTAATTTGCTTGCAGGAAATTAAGGCCCACCCAGAGCAAGTAGCAGATTTGCACTTACTAGAGAGTTTAGGCTATGAGCATTATTGGTATCCGGCGCAAAAGAAAGGCTATAGTGGGACAGCCATTTTAACCAAGATTACACCTAAGAAGGTTGAGTATGGCTGCGGGCATTGTGATTATGATTTTGAAGGGAGGATGATTCGGGCTGATTTTGATGGTGTTTCTGTTATGAGCACTTATTTTCCGTCAGGCTCTAGCGGTGATTTGAGGCAGGTTTTCAAATACCGTTTCCTTGATGACTTTCAGCAATATATTGATAAACTGAAAATTGAATTTCCAAATCTGATTATTTCGGGGGATTATAATATTTGCCACAAACCAATAGATATTCATAATCCGAAGTCTAATGCTAATTCCTCGGGCTTTCTACCGGAAGAAAGGGAATGGATGGAAAATTTTGTGAGCTCAGGGTTTGTAGATTCCTTCAGGTACTTTAATCAGGACCCACACCATTATACGTGGTGGAGTTTCAGGGCTGGTGCCCGTAAGAAGAACCTGGGCTGGCGTATTGATTATAATATGGTAAGCTCGACGTTGGAGCATAAGCTTAAGAGATCGCAGATATTATGTGATGCGGTGCATTCTGACCATTGTCCGGTTTTGCTGGAGTTGAATATATAATTTATTCGTTGGGTCTGAGGCAGGTTTTCAAAACCGGTCTCAGTCCTAGCTTAAAATTCCCAAATCCTTTCCGGAGTTACGCAAATATCCAGGGGAATATCGTATTCATCTGCATCAAAAAGCAGGTTTTCAGCATTGAAATAAGAAACTCCCACTTTCTTGATGCTCTGCCTGCATTCCGCCAGAAACCGATCATAGAATCCTTTGCCATACCCAATGCGGTTTCCAGCTTTATCAAAAGCTAAAAGCGGGATAATCACCATGTCAATAAGCTGAGGCTGAATCGCTTCCCCGTTTTCAGGTTCTGTGATACCCCATTCATTCATCGCCAGGGGCGTGTCTTCTTCCCAAACAATATGCTCTAATGTATGGTTTTGGAGATCACTTTTAGGAAGCAATAGCTTGATTTCAGGGTAGTTAGATCGAATCCAATCAGCGAGCAGCAAACTGTTTATTTCTTGCTTTCCTGTCATCGGATAAAAAACATGGAGGTATTTAACTCCGTCAAAAGAAAGCGTTTTAGCGTTTTGGAAGATTTTTTCAGATAATGCTGCTACCTGTTCCGGGTTTAAGCCTCTGCGCTTTTGCAAATAGAGTTTTCTGATAGCTTGTTTATCCACCTGGCAAAAATAGAAAACGGCTGCAGAATTTTCTTGCAGCCGTTTTCTGTTAAGATATGTTTTACTATTACTTTACTCGCTCGATGTAATCTCCGGTACGGGTGTCAACACGTACTTTGTCTCCTTGATTGATAAACAAAGGTACACGGATTTCAACGCCTGTTTCTACCGTTGCATGTTTGGTAGCGTTAGTAGAAGTATCTCCTTTTACTGCAGGCTCGGTATACGTAATTTCAAGCTCAACAGTAGTTGGAGCCTGGGCTGTAATTGGCTCTTCGCTTTCAAAGGCAATGATAACGTTCATTCCTTCTTTTAAGAACTTAGCAGCATCACCAAATAACTGTTTAGGGATATTAAATTGCTCGTAACTGTTATTATCCATTACAACGAAGAAATCTCCGTCTGCATATAAATATTGGTAGTCGTTAGTTTCTACACGGCAAATTTCAACCTCCTCATCTGTACGGAAACGGTATTCAACCAACTTGCCTGATTTCACGTTCCTCATTTTTGCCTGATAAAAGGCACGAAGGTTACCCGGTGTACGGTGAATAAACTCTTCAACTGCTACCAACTCGCCATTAAAACGAAGGATGCTGCCATTTTTAATATCTGAAGCCTTAGCCATAAAAATATTCTTAGGTTTTGAAGCGGCAAAGATAAACTTTAGCCACATATTAAGAAAAACAGTTTTTTGATTGTCCGTTTATAGCGCAATAGGATTGCGTTATTTATAATCGGTTATGTTTAAGCGAGATTGGCAGAAATCGTATTCATGCTCCTGGTTAGAACATACAATAACAAGCCGGTTTGTACAAAAATCCCTAATAAAGCCTTTGTACCATTCTATTCCTTGATTGTCAAAGTTCGCCGTTGGCTCATCTAACAATAAAATGGGAGTATCAGAACAAAAAGCAAGAGCAAGTTTTGTCCGTTGCTTCATGCCCGAAGAAAAGTACTTTATAAGCTTGTTTTTAGATTGCTGAAAGCCCAGAATATCTATTATCGCCTTGGCGTTAAGTCCTTCTCTGTAGCGTTTAAAGCTGAAGTGGAAATCGATCAGTTCTTTTAACGTGAACTCTTCTATAAGCTCAAGATAGGGGGCTGCAATGCTTAATTCCTTGAAAATATTTTCAATTTCCAAGGCTGAGCCATTTTGGAAAAAGATGTCGCCTTCTGAAGGGGTAAGGCTACCGGCTATAATTTGCAATAAAGTGGATTTTCCGGAACCATTATGCCCTAATATTGCATAAGCATTGCCTTGCTCAAAGGTGTAATTAATGTTCCTGAAAATCCACTCTCGGTTAAAGCGCCGCCCGATATCTGCGAGTTTAATTTGCATATATTGCGGCTAAGGAGCCTAAGCTCCTGTAAAACCTTTCATGATGCCTCGGTTAGAATTACGAATGAAATCTAAAATTTCATCACGTACTTCTGTCGGCTGGTGCTCTGCTTCAATTAAATCTAATGCAGTGCTGATGTTGTATTTCTTAACAAATAAAGTTCTGTAAATGTCCTGAATCTCGTTGATAACCTCTGAAGAGAATCCTCTTCTACGTAAGCCAACAGAGTTGATTCCAACATATGAAAGCGGCTCCCGAGCAGCCTTTACATAAGGAGGTACGTCTTTGCGGACTAAAGAACCTCCCGTAACGAAGGCATGAGATCCGATTTGGCAGAACTGGTGAATTGCCACCATTCCCGCTAATACCACGTTATCGCCAACGGTAACATGCCCGGCAATGGTTGTGTTATTAGAAAATATACAGTTATCGCCGATCAGGCAGTCGTGGGCAACGTGGCAATATGCCATTATCAGGCAGTTTTTGCCAATAACAGTTTTCCAACGGTCGCTGGTGCCGCGGTTTATTGTTACACATTCACGGATAGTTGTATTGTCGCCAATTTCAACTATTGTGTTTTCTCCAGCATATTTTAAGTCCTGTGGGGCTGCAGAAATAACTGCTCCAGGAAAAATACGGCAATTTTTACCAATGCGGGCACCATCCATAATGGTAACATTAGGGCCAATCCATGTACCTTCGCCAATTTCAACGTTTTTATGAATGGTAACAAATGGTTCGATAACTACGTTGTCGGCAATTTTTGCCTGGGGATGAATATAAGCTAAAGGTTGAATCATTATTGTGCTTGACTTTCTTTTACTTTTACGATTTGGGCCATAAGTTCTGCTTCTACTACTATTTTCTCTCCAACCATGCCAATGCCCTTCATTTGAGCAATGCCCCTGCGTATAGGAGCAACCAAATCGCAACGGAAAATTAATGTATCGCCTGGAACCACTTTGTCTTTAAAGCGGGCATTTTCAATTTTAAGGAACAAAGTTAACCAGTTTTCCGGATCAGGAACAGTATTTAATACTAATATTCCACCGGTTTGCGCCATAGCTTCAATTTGTAAAACGCCTGGGAATAGCGGAGAGCCAGGGAAATGCCCTTTGAACAGCTCTTCGTTCATGGTGACGTTTTTGACTCCAACCACGTGATTCTTAGTTAATTCCAGTATTTTATCTACTAGTAAAAACGGCTGTCTGTGCGGTAGAATGTTCATTATCTGAACAGTGTCGTATACCGGAGTTACGTTTGGATTGTATACTTTAACAGTTTTCTTACTGCGTTCTTTTTTTATCTGAGCCTTAATTTTTTTCGCAAAGGCTACGTTTGCGGCGTGCCCGGGCCTTGCTGCCATGATATGGCCTCGAAGAGGTACTCCTACCAAAGCTAAATCTCCGATCATATCCAGCAGTTTGTGGCGCGCTGGCTCATTTTGGTGGCGTAATTCAATATTATTTAGAATTCCCTCGCGGGCAACATCAATATCTTCGCGATTAAAAAGAACTGCAAGGTGTTTTAATTCTTCCTTGCTTACATCCTTATCCACCACAACTATGGCGTTGTTTAAATCTCCACCTTTAATCAGGTTATGCTTTAAAAGCGCCTCAAGTTCATGAAGGAAACAGAATGTACGACTTGACGAAATTTCTTTCTTAAAGTCCGCAATAGTAGAAATTGCCGCATGCTGGCTACCTAAAACTGGAGAATTATAGTCAATCATGCAAGTAAAACGGTAATCGTTTTCCAGAGGCATTGCCACCATTTCTACTTTTCTGTCAGGCTCAGTGTAATGAATGTTATAAGGGATGTGGTAATATTCCCTATCTGCATTCTGTTCCAGGAAACCAACTTTCTCAAGTGCATCAATAAAAAGGATAGAGCTTCCGTCCATTATCGGTGCTTCAGGGCCATCCAGCTCAATGAGCACATTGTCAACTTCGAGGCCTACCAGTGATGCCAACACATGTTCTATAGTGCTTACACTTGCTCCGTTTTGTGAAATTGTTGTACCTCTTGAGGTATCGGTAACGTTATCTACATCGGCATCAATTACAGGCTGTCCCTCAATATCAATCCTCTTAAATTTATAGCCATGATTTTCTGGAGCAGGTTTAAAAGTCATATTTACAGGTTCCCCTGTATGTAGCCCTGAACCAGAAACTGTAATTTCCGATTTTATAGTACGTTGTTTAACATTCATATTTCTGACTAATCAGCGTTAGTATTTGATTTTTCTTGTAATTTTCGCTCCAGTTCTTCAAGTCTGCGTTCCAACTCAGGGAGCCGTGCTAAAACAACTTGCGAGCGCATGTGATGCGAATAAGGGCTTGCTGGTGCGCCTGCCCATTTTTTTCCTGGCTCTTCAATAGACCGATTAATGCCGGACTTTGCCTGTATTTGTGTCCCCTTTGCTAAGGTAATATGCCCCACAACTCCAACCTGGCCACCAATGATCGATTGCTCGCCAACTTTTGTACTTCCGGAGATGCCTGTTTGAGAGGCAATTACAGTGTTTTTCCCAATTTCTACGTTATGGGCAAGCTGAATAAGATTATCTAGTTTTACGCCCTGGCGTATTATGGTGGAACCCATTGTAGCTCTGTCAATGGATGTATTCGAGCCTATCTCTACATCGTCTTCGATGATAACATTTCCAATCTGGCTAACCTTGCTGTAGCTCCCGTCTGCCTGAGGTGCAAAGCCAAAGCCGTCGCTGCCAATTACTGTGCTTGCATGTATAATTACACGATCGCCAATTTTGCAATCGGCATAAATTTTTACACCGGAAAAAAGAGTGGTATCGTTACCTACTTCGACATTGTCTCCAAGATATGTTTGAGGATAGATTTTGCTGTTATCGCCAACAATTGCGTTTGCGCCGACATAAGCAAAAGCGCCGATGTAAACATCCTTGCCAATTTTAGCCGTTGAATGAATAAATGAAGGCTCTTCGATGCCAACCTTGCTCAGTTTTAGCGTATTGTATTTTTCCAGTAAAACCGAAAATGCACTATAAGCGTCTTTTACCCTTATAAGAGTTGTGTTTATTGGGCCTGCGGGTATAAAGCCTTCACTTACAATTACGGCAGATGCCTGGGTTGTATATAAAAATGGCTCATATTTAGGATTGGCTAAAAATGACAAAGCACCTTCGCCTGCGTCCTCTATTTTGCCTAACTTATCTACTGTAACGTCAGGGTTGCCTTCAACGCTGCCATTAAGTAAAAGTCCAATCTGTTGAGCCGTAAATTGCATCGGGCAAATTTATATGTTATTAATTTATGAACAAATTTTAAGCTTGCTACTTATTAAAGTGTAAAATGCCGAAGCAATATTGGTCATTACAAGCCTTTTATATGGCAAAGAATATGTTTTTTAACCGTTTTTGCAAGGGCTTCAAGATTTGAATTATCCGATGCTGCAGCAATATCTTTAATTGTTCCGTCTTTCATCAAGAGGTTAATATTGCCATCGCCTCCCTTATATGCCTTGTTTTTTATAGTGTCTGTGAACACAAAGTAGCTGACTTCTTCCCTGTTAACATCGAAATTTACCATGGCTGCACGGATCAGTTTTTCAACTCTATGCGTATCCGGCTCATCATTGGATATTTCAACATGATAGAGGTTCCTGCTTATTAAATTACGGCATAATTGAGATAATATTTTATCATCAGCGGATGCCCATACTTTTATTGAGGTGTAAATATCAAAATCGTCCAGGGCAGAAAAATATTGTAGATGTTCAGGATTGCCTTCAAAGTCGGCTTTAGTAACAGACTTATTTAAAAAGTGGGCAAAATTTGGCGTAGCAAACAAGGCTACTCCACGTGACGCAAGAAGCTTTGCCCGCTGCAATATTTTTACCAGGAGCATTTCTGCCGCAACTGCTGCTTTGTGCAAATAGACCTGCCAGTACATCAGCCTACGCGCAATCAGAAATTTCTCGATAGAATAAATGCCTTTTTCTTCTATAACGATTTGCCCGTTTGCTATGTTGAGCATTTTTATAATGCGGTCGAAGCCGATGATCCCTTCGGAAACTCCTGTAAAAAAGCTATCCCGGTTAAGGTAATCCATGCGGTCGAGGTCTAGCTGGCCTGAAACAAGCTGGTGTAAAAAGATTTTATGGTAGCGATTATTAAAAATCTCAATGGCTAAAGACAATTTTCCTTCGAACTGTTTGTTTAAGTCAGCCATCAACAGCGTAGAAATATGCTCGTGAGAGATACCTTCTACAATAGTGTGTTCCAGCGCATGAGAAAAGGGCCCATGCCCGATATCGTGTAGAAGTATAGCAACCATTGCCGCCTCTTCTTCTGCCGGTGTAATTTCGTGGCCTTTGCCCCTCAGTGTTTCAATGGCCAGCTCCATAAGGTGCAGTGCCCCAAGCGCATGGTGAAAGCGAGTATGCAAGGCGCCGGGATAAACCAGCGAAGTCATTCCCAACTGTTTAATATGCCGAAGCCTCTGGAAATAGGGGTGCTCTATGAGGTCGAAGATAAGTCCCGAGTGTATGCTGATAAATCCGTAAACAGGATCGTTGATTATTTTTTTCTTATTCAAAGCAATAGTCTGGGTGCAAAAATTGTTATTTTATATGATACAAAAAACAGGTTCAAGTGTTATACCTTGGCTGAATTAAAATAATGACTTAAATATGCAAGAAACTACGATCCTTTGGGCGGACGACGAAATAGATTTATTAAAGCCACATATCTTACTATTAAATGACAAAGGCTATAAAGTAAGCACTTACACAAATGGTAATGATGCATTGGAGGCGTTTAAGAATGGCTATTTCGACCTGGTTTTCCTTGACGAAAATATGCCCGGCCTGACAGGGCTCGAAACGCTTGCAGAGATTAAAAATATAAGTCCTGATACGCCGGTTGTGCTTATCACCAAAAATGAAGAAGAACATTTGATGGAAGATGCCATCGGTTCTAAGATTGACGATTACCTTATAAAGCCAGTAAATCCTAAGCAGGTTTTGTTAACCATTAAAAAACTCACGGAAAATAAAAGGCTTATCAGCGAGAAAACTTCTATGGCTTACCAGCAGGATTTCAGGACGCTGGGCATGACACTCAACGAAAATCTGAGTTTCAGCGAATGGGTGGACGTGTACAAAAAGCTGGTTTTTTGGGAATTGTCGCTAGAGAAGCTAGAGGATGCAGGGATGCACGAAATCCTGACGCTTCAAAAAGCGGAGGCCAACGTGCAGTTTTCTAAGTTTATTGAGAAAAATTATCTTAAATGGCTTAAAGACCCAGATTCGGGCCCAATAATGTCTAACCAGCTTTTGAAGAAGAAGCTTTTTCCTGCCCTCGAAAGCAACAAGCCAACATTTTTCATTCTGATTGATAACCTTCGCTATGACCAGTGGAAGGTTATTAATTCGTTTATAACAGATCATTTCAGGCTTGATGAGGAAGATTCTTATTATAGCATATTGCCTACGGCAACACAATATGCACGTAATGCAATATTTGCTGGGCTAATGCCCTTGGATATGGAAAAAAGGTTTCCAGCAATGTGGCAGAATGACGAGGATGAGGGGGGCAAGAATTTATTTGAGGAACAATTTCTTGCCGATCAGATTCAACGGGTATTAAGGAAAGAAGTTAAGCACTCGTATACCAAGATACTCACTTACGAACAGGGTAAGGATGTGGTTGATAACCTGCATAATTTAATGGGCAATGAGCTTAATGTATTGGTTTACAACTTTGTTGATATGTTGTCTCATGCCCGTACCGATATGGCAATGATTCGAGAGCTGGCAAATGACGAAGCTGCATACCGGTCGCTGACTTTATCGTGGTTTGAGCATTCGCCATTGCTGGAGGCGTTAAAAAAACTGTCGCAGAAGAACGTAAAACTGGTAATCACTACCGACCATGGCACCATTAGGGTAAAGCATCCAAGCAAGGTAATAGGAGACAGAAATACAAATACCAATCTAAGATATAAGCAAGGAAAGAACCTCAACTTTAATGCTAAAGAGGTTTTCCATATCAAAAACCCTCATGATGCGCTTCTTCCTAAGCTGCATGTCAGCTCAAGCTTTATTTTCACCAAAGAGGATGGCTATTTCGTTTATCCTAACAATTACAACCAATTTGTTAATTATTACAACGAGACATTCCAGCATGGCGGGATTTCCCTCGAAGAGATGATTGTGCCATATGTAACTTACAGTTCTAAGTAAAGGGCGCTTGATTATCTTTGTGAATGGAATTATGCATTTCTTCTGTTAATGAACTAGGTAAAGCAGCAGAAAATATTTTAAATTATGCCGGAGAGGAACGAGTTTTCCTCTTTTTTGGCGAAATGGGGGCAGGAAAAACTACGCTTATTAAGCAGTTGTGCCAGGCTCTAGGTGTAACAGATACGGCATCGAGCCCTACTTTTTCTATTGTGAATGAATATAACTCAACAAACGGGGTGGTTTTTCATTTCGATTTCTACAGGCTAAAACATGAAACCGAAGCCCTGGACCTGGGTTATGAGGATTATTTTTATTCTGGGAATTACTGTTTTATAGAATGGCCAGAGAAAATCCCGAATTTGTTGCCCAATAAATCTGTTACAGTGAAAATATCTGTAAATGATAATGAAGAAAGAATAATTTCTGCAAACAAAAATTAGAATAAGGCTTTTCTTTAGAGGATATTGAGCCAAATTTGTATTTTTCAATTCATTTTGACCCTTAGATAATGATGAGCGAACTTTCCGACATTGCAAAACAGGCGCTTCTGCAGCCACAGGAGGCAATGCTCGAAATAAAAACCCGTAAGAATAATCTGCATATAGGCATTCCTAAGGAAACCTCTTTTCAGGAAAACAGGATAGCCTTAACCCCATTATCAGTGGCTTTGCTGGTGAACAATGGGCACCAGGTCGTTATAGAATCTGGAGCGGGCGATGGAGCAAATTTTTCAGACCGCGACTATAGTGAACAGGGCGCTCAGATCCTCTACGATAAAAAGGAAGTCTTTAAATCAGATATCATTATTAAAATCGGGCCGCCAACGCCAGATGAGATCAACCTGATGAAACCCAACCAGGTGCTTTTCTCAACACTTCAGATGGCATCGCTAAAGGCAGAAAGCCTCGAGGCGATGATGAAGAAGAGAATTACCGCCCTGTCCTATGAGTACTTAAGGGATGAAGGCGGAATTTTAAGCGTAATACGCTCTATGAGCGAGATTGTGGGGGCTACTTCGATACTGATTGCCGCTGAGTATTTAAGCAATGTTTTTGATGGGAAGGGCTTAATGCTAGGGGGAATCACTGGGGTGCCACCAACCGAAATTGTTATTTTGGGCGCTGGAACTGTTGCCGAATATGCCGCACGCACAGCTATCTCTCTGGGGGCAGAAGTTAAAGTATTTGATAGTTCGATTTATCGCCTGAGAAGGCTCCAAAATAATATTGGGAACAGGGTTTTTACGTCTGTTATTCAGCCTATTGTATTAAATAAAGCAATTACAACCTGCGATGTTGTAATCGGAGCGATCCGCTCTAATAATGGCAGGAGCCCCTGCATTATATCCGAAGAAACGGTAAGTAAAATGAAGCCGAACTCTGTGATCATCGATGTAAGTATTGATCAGGGTGGCTGTTTCGAAACTTCACGTATTACCAACCACACCCATCCAACCTTCCGGAAGTATGATGTGATACATTATTGTGTACCCAATATTGCATCTCGTGTGGCTCGCACGGCAACGTATGCCTTAACCAATATCTTTACGCCTATTTTGATGGATATAGGAGAGATGGGAGGCATTAAGAATGTTATTTGGGAACGTGCCGGTGTTCGCAATGCTATCTATTTATACCAGGGGCATTTAACCAATAAGCACCTTGCAGACAGGTTTAATATCCCTCCTAAAGACCTGGAGTTACTTATTGTTTCAAACAGGTAAACGTAACCCGTTCTAAAAGATATTGCAACCCTCTCGGGCATTTAGGCACTTAGTTTGTATTACTAAAGCAAACTAAGTGCTATGCGTTTAAAATCTTTTTTTAAAGACATTTGGCAACTGCTTAAATTTAGTTTCAATGGCTTTTTGGACGACCGTTGCCTTAAGCTGAGTGCTGCACTTTCTTATTATACCTTATTCTCGCTGGCGCCCTTGTTGCTCATGCTTATTTATATCGCTGGTAAATTTTATGGGGAGGAGGCTTTTCAGGGAGAAGTTTTTAGAGAAATCAAAGGCTTTATTGGAGCCGAGGCTGCTGCGCAGGTCCAGGAGATTATAAAAAATGCTGCGATAAAGCAGAATTCGCTTTGGGCAGTGATAGTAGGGGTGTCAACACTTTTTATCGGGGCTACCGGAGTATTTGTGGAAATCCAGGATTCGATAAATCAGATATGGCGTGTTAAAGCGAAACCCCAGAAAGGCTGGCTAAAAATGATAACTAATCGGCTCCTGTCTTTTTCGATGATTGCCAGTCTAGGTTTTTTGCTGATTGTATCGCTTGTTATTAACGGCTTGATTACGGCGTTGAGTGACAGGCTGGAGTCTTATTTTCCGCAAATAACGGTTTTTGTTTGGTTAATTAACCTGGCAGTTACGTTTCTGGTTATCACGGTGCTGCTGGGTATTATTTTTAAGTTTTTGCCTGACGTTAAAATAAAATGGAATTTCGTTAGGGCTGGAGCGATTTTCACCGCCATCATGTTTATGATAGGCCGTTATGCAATTTCGCTTTACATCGATAAAGTAGGACCGGGCACAACTTATGGAGCCGCAGGGTCGCTAATTGTGATCCTGGTTTGGGTTTATTACAGCGCTGCAATTCTTTATTTTGGAGCGGAGTTTACCCAGGTATACGCCGAAAAATATTGTGGTAAAATCGAACCGGCATCTTATGCCGTGCATGTTGAGCAGGTTGAAAAAGAGAAAAATGTTGCTGTACTGCCAAAGCAGAATAAAGACATTGAGCCAAGTGGAGGCTAAAGTATCTTATATCCAAATCTTACACCTAATTGAAAGATAAATCCATTATAAGCGTAGTCTGAAAAGGAATGGTTATAGTTGCGTTTGCCTTCTATTATCATTGAGCTTTTTTTGCTTGATTTGTAGCCAAATCCGCCATACACGTCACACTGGATTTTCGAGCTGCCGGTAATTTGTACGCCTGACAGCAAACTAATCAGGTAGGTTTCAATTTTTAAATCGTCATTATAACGGCGGTATTCATAAAATGATAAATTTTCTTTAGTATAAGGCACAAAACCCTCATCGTCATAACTAATTGTGTTTTTCCGATAGGTTAAACCATAAGCAAGATAGGGGATGGTCTTGCTTTTTACTTTTGCGCTTATTTTTTGGAACAAGCCAATGCCGAAACCCTTCAGATGGTCTTCCGATGGATTACGATCCCAGGAAAACAGTGCCTGGTCATACACTGTACCCGAAGCAATCTCGGGGCTTACTATATAAGAGAACAAATGCTTTTTGGGCTTATACTCTATATCAAGCTTGGTTATACTGCGTGCTAAAAAAAGAGGTTCTATTGCTACGCCCAGCGATGTTTTTTGCACTTGCTCTTCTTTTGTTTGGGCAAAGCCGATGGAACAGAAACAGAGAACGACTGCCAGGAAAAAGTATTTAAGATTTAGGAAGTTCATTTATTGGTTGAAATTTTACTCAAAAATTTTAGGGTTCCGTCGCTGTAAGAGTATTGATAAAGCCCATCGCGTCCAATCACCATTAAAATCCCATTATTGGCAATTAAATCAGTGGCTTCAAGCACAATTTTTTCTTTCAGAACCAGGTTTTGCACATTACTTGCGTTGTAATACTTAATGCCTCCATCGCAAACAAAGAGGTTATTGCCATCAAGTGCTAGTCCATAGGGCCTTGTCATTGGATAAGTTTTAACCAGGCTAGGGTTGTTTAGGTTACTGATATCCAGAACCTGCAGTTCGTTTACGCCTCTGGCGCAGTCTGTTCCATCCCTAAGTGTAACAAAAGCATATTTATCATTGGCAACTACCGGATCGCAACTGCGAATGTGTGAAAAGCTAGATATTTCTTTAGGGGCATCGGGATTGGCTAAGTCTATAATGCGCATGCCGGTTTGAGTGCCGATAAACAAGTTATTGTCTTTTGGGAAAATCGTTTCAATGCCAAAGCCCAGTTGCACCGTTGATTGGAAAACAGGATTCGAGGGGGCTGATATATCATAAGTCTTGATATCTTCATTCGATATCGTATACAGGTGGCTATCTGTGGCTGCAAATCTTGCTAACGATCCGCTTACGCCTACAGTAGAGCCCGCCCCGCTTGTTGAAGAATCTGATGAGCCTTTGGAACAAGATATAAGGGTTAAAGAAAAGATGGAGGCGATTAATACAGCTGAAATTTTCATCAGAGCAATTGTTTTTTCGTATGCTAAATTGTTTTAAAAAGACTGGGATGGCATAGTCCGTTTGAATGTGCACATTTCGGTTGATTGCCCTACTTGATCCATTCCACAATCACCGTATTAGCTGGGCGGTTATGAATATCGTATTTCTCCGGAATGAGCCTTCCGTCTGGTGGTGCAAGTTCAGGAAATGCGTCTTTAATTTGCTTCTGTACTTCCACCTTTGAGCCAGAAATGTTGCCGATGTTAAGTGCAACCAGGTAGGTGGCATTATCTACATATAGCGTATTGCCTTTAATTGCCATATCTACACACCCGGGCACTGAAATGTAGCCTTTATTCACGGGGCTAGACGGATTTGAGTTGTCAATAATGTGGACCCCTTTATATCGCTCGCTGATAAAAATATAATTATCCTTATAGTAGATTTTTGCCGGAGAAGATATTTTGTCAGCCTGGTGGAACGAAATAGACTTTTCTAACGATTCCCGGGTCAACAAAATGGGCTTGTATTGTGTATATTGAGGAGGATCGACAAAATTAAGACACGAAGACAGCGCAAAAGGGAGTAAATATGTAACCTTTTTAAAGCCTGAAATCATTTTTATAAAGCTTAGGAATAGCTAAACTATAAAAATTTATCTTTCTGGTTCATGTCATTCTGATATTTTAACAAAAAATAAAACGGTGTATCAAAATTCTTTACAGCACTTAAAACGGACGATCGCAAAAATGGCTTGCTTTGCAATTTTGTTGACGGCGGTCTCTTGTAAGCAAACAATGAAAAGCAATACAGGCAATAATAATGAGTCGATAGGGTTTTCAAATATGCTGGAGCAATACTGGGAAGAGCATTCAAAACTATTTCCATTGGACGCGACTCAACAGGGCGATAATCGATATAACAATATCCTAAGAAACGACCAGACTCAAGGGTTTAGAGATTCGCTTAAGGTTTTTTACCAAAGTTATGCGCACAGGCTGGATAGTTTTAAACGAGAAAGCTTGAATGATAATGACAGGATAAGCTACGATATCTTTAAGTATGAAATGGATATACAGCTTCAGGGGCTCGAAACCAATCAATGGATGATTCCTTTCCAACAATTTTGGGGCTTGCCTATAACCATGGGCCAACTAGGTTCTGGGGATAGCTATCAACCTTTCAAAACTGTCGAAGATTATAAAAACTGGCTAGGCCGTGTTCGCGGATTTAGTGTTTGGGCAGATGCCGCAATCGCAAACTTCCGAAAAGGGATTAAAGCAGGAATAGTTCTTCCTAAGCCGCTGGTAGAGAAGATGATTCCACAACTGGAAGCAATGCTTGTTACCGATGCCACAAAAAGTTTGTTTTATCAGCCAATAGCTCGTTTCCCAAAGAAATTTACCGATCAGGAGAAAGCAGAATTAGATAAGGATTACAAAGCTGCAATTGATTCTCAAATTGTGCCAACATATAAGAAGCTGGCAACTTTTCTTAGGAAAGAGTATTTGCCTCATGCCCGTGCTTCTACAGGTATTTCTGATGTTCCTGGTGGTGATAAGCTATATAAATATCTGGTGAAGTTCTGGACAACAACCAACAAAACGCCGGAGGAGATTTATAATACCGGACTTAGCGAGGTTAAGCGCATAAGGAGCGAAATGGAAAAGGTAAAAACTGAAGTGAATTTCCTGGGCGGTGGATTGCCGCAGTTCTTTGAATATATGCGAAGTGATTCTCGGTTTATGCCCTTTAAAAAACCGCAAGATGTTTTAAACGCATTTAAAGGAATACATGAGAAGATGGAGCCACGTTTAAATGAGTTATTTCGGCGCAGGCCCAAGACGCCTTTCGAAATCAGGCAAACCGAAGCTTTCAGGGCTGCGTCGGCGAGTGCGGAATACAATCAAGGCTCTCCAGATGGCTCGCGCCCAGGGATCTTTTACATACCGATTCTGGATGCAAAGAAGTTTAATATCACTTCAGGCATGGAGTCATTGTTTCTGCATGAAGCAATTCCGGGGCATCATTATCAAATCTCCTTGCAACAAGAGAATAACGATCTTCCAAAATTTAGGCGCTTTTCTTGGTACGGAGCCTATGGCGAGGGCTGGGCGCTTTATACCGAATCTTTGGGGAAGGAATTGGGCTTATATACAGACCCTTATCAATACATGGGAGCTTTGGGAGATGAAATGCATAGGGCAGTCCGGTTGGTTGTCGATGTGGCAATGCATACCAAAGGGATGACGCGGCAGCAGGCAATTAAATATATGATGGATAACGAGGCAATTAGCGAGGAAGGCGCAGTAGCCGAAGTGGAGCGATACATGGCAATTCCGGGGCAAGCCTTGTCTTACAAAATCGGAGCCTTAAAAATCTGGGAGTTAAGAAACCGCTATGCTAAAGCGTTAGGAAGAAAATTCGAGGTGTCAGACTTTCACGATGAGCTTTTGAAGGATGGGTGTATGCCTTTAGAAGTGCTTGAGCGTAAAATGGATGCCTGGGCGGCAGCCGAAAAGAAATAATAAAATAGATGCAAAAAATAAGGCTGCTAAAAAAAACTTCTTAGCAGCCTTGTTTTTTTAATTAGCTCTATTTCTATCGGCATAGCCGAAAACCTTCTGCAATAATGTGGTATTTCTGGCAGATATGTTTTGCCTTATCTTTAGCTCTTCCTGTGCGATTTCGTGAAACAAGCCATTAATCGCCATTTGCGTAACATACGACGCAAGATCTGGATTTATATCAGCTGTAAGTGGAATTTGATTGTAGCGGTTAACTACATCCCCCCAATATTTTGTTGCCCCCACTTTGCCAAGGCTGTTTTGAATTACCGGACGGAATTTTTCTGAAAGCTGCGAATTAGTTACCCTTTTGAAATATTGGGTTGCTGCATCATCCTGTCTGCCAAGCAAAATGTTGGTGGCATCGGTGATGGTCATTTGCTTAATCGCATTAATAAAAATCGGCTTTGCCTCTTTTGCTGCATCTTCGGCGGCCCTGTTCAAGCTGGTTACCACGTTATCGCAGAGCTGGTTCAGCCCCAGGCTTCTTAAGGTGCGTTCCGCTTTCTGTGCTTCCGGAGGGAAAAGTATTTTAATTGCAACGTTTCCTAAAAAACCGTTTTGTGCTGATAGCCTTTGAGAGCTGTTGCTGGTTCCATTTTCCAAGGCCTGCTTTAAGCCCAGTGCTATCTCGGCAGCCGATGGGTTTAGGGTGCCTGTGCCTTGCGTAATTACCTGCTGAGCAGCCTGATTAAGCGTTTCGCAGCTGCTGAAAAGTAATAGCGCAGTGGCAGAAATAATAAGTGTTAATTGTTTCATTCGTGTGTGTTTAAAGCTAAGAACCAAGGTTTTTACTTTGGTTTAATGATGCATAACAAAACAACACAAAAAATGTAAGTGGTTGAAAATAAAAAGACGCTTTGTTTTTCAACAAAACGTCTTTTAGGTGCAATGTCATTATTTAATAGCTTGGCAAAAACGTCAGGCGTGGATGCCTCCAGGCGCTGATCGAAACGGCAAAGCTTCTAAATCCAGGCATTGCGCTTTTACGGCTGGTTTAGGAGAGCCCGGTACTATTTGTTAATAGAAGAGGATAAAGGTTCGTTGGATAATAATTGAGCAGATTTAACCAGGTTTAGCAGCTCTTTCCGGTACCCTTCTTCATCTGAGCCGATAGCTGGTTTCAGCCATGAAATTAATTTCTCGTAAGTGGTTTGTTGTTTAAATTCTGAATTTCTGAGTAACATGCCAAAGGCGGCCACAGATGCGGCAAAACGGAAGTCGCCGGATGTTTTAGCCCATGAAGCCCGCTCATCTATAACTGGTTTTACAATCAGTTTGCTCACATCTTCATCTGGCTTTTTATAGCGAAGCTTTACGGTAAACAATTCATTTCCATTAGCGGCATTGCTTAAATCTACCTCTTTGGTTTTCTGATATTTCAGATCGTCCACACTTTCAGAAAACTTGCTTTTAACACCGGTTGGAATTACCTCGTACAATGCCGTAACGGTGTGCCCTGCGCCTAAATCTCCTGCATCTTTTTTGTCGTTGTTAAAATCTTCTTTGTTTAACAACCTATTCTCGTAGCCAATCAAGCGGTACATCTGTACTTTAGCCGGGTTAAACTCCACCTGAAGCTTTACATCCTTGGCAATTGTAAACAGGGTGCCGCCAAATTCATTCACAAGCACCTTTCTTGCCTCGTTGATGTTGTCGATGTATGCATAATTGCCATTCCCCTTATTGGCAAGGATTTCCATTTTACTGTCTTTGTAATTGCCCATTCCATAGCCCAAAACGGTTAGAAATACACCACTTTCACGTTGCTTTTCAATCAGGCTTTGCATCTCGCTATCACTGGATACTCCTACATTAAAATCACCGTCTGTCGCCAGAATCACCCTGTTATTGCCACCCTTTATGAAGTTTTCGCGGGCCGTGTTGTAAGCAAGTTTAATTCCCTCGCCTCCTGCGGTTGAGCCACCTGCGCTTAATTTCTCAATGGCATCTGTTATGGTTTGTTTTTTGTCGCCCGGTGTAGGCGCTAATACCAGTCCAGCCGCTCCGGCATAAACTACTATAGAAACCTTATCCTCGTCGCGAAGCTGCCCAACAAGCATTTTTAATGAGGACTTTAACAGTGGAAGTTTATTGGCCTGGTTCATAGAGCCCGATACATCTATCAGGAAAACCAAGTTAGATGGGGGTAATTTATCGGTATTAACCTTTTTGCCTTGTAATCCGATTTTAACCAGTCGGTGCTGAGGATTCCAGGGGGCTTCGGATATTTCGCTGTTTACAGAAAAAGGAGCATCATTATCGGGCTGCGGATAGTTATAGCTAAAATAATTGATCATTTCCTCAATTCGTACCGCATCTTTTGGAGGTAATTGCCCATTGTTAATGAACCTTCTTAAATTACTATAGGAAGCGGCGTCCACATCAATCCCGAAAGTGGATAAAGGATTGTTTTTAGCAGATTGAAAGCGATTTTCTATTATACCCGCGTAAGATTCATCGCTATTTAAATCTCTGGGAATTACTATTTCACAGTGTAACGTGTGGGCATTTATGGAAGGCGCAACATTCATGGCTTGTTTGCTTTTGGCAGAATAACCCCTTATTGCAACTTCAGCTAATGCTTGGTGGGAGGCCTCCATTTGAACGTTAATTGTTGCTTTGTTCCCTACGGGGACCTCTTTTCTCTGGTATCCCACATATGAAAATATTAGGGTAACATCCCCATCGGGCACAGTTATTTTGTAAGTTCCTTTCGTATCGGTGTATGTAGATAATTGGCTTCCCTTAACCAAGACGGACACGCCAGGCAGCGGAGCATTGGTTTGCAAGTCGGTTACAGCACCCGAAATATTTTTGGCTATAAGTGTGTTAAGCGCTGATGCGAAAATTATCAGCAACAAGGGCAAAACGCAGAAAACAATCTTTTTCATAATCCAAGGTTTATATAGGGATGTTTGGATCGCCAGTTTTCCATACGCGAAAAAATATTTTATAAAAATTGTGGGATTTGGTAAAAATCCGCATCATTATAAAAAATCATGAACTCCGAAGGAGTTCGCCGAAAAGAGGAAGCTTGAAATTTATCCGGAATAAAATATCTCCCGCGGCAACAGAAGCAGAATTGCTTTTGGAATATCGTAATGGCGGTAGCCTCGAGGTATTGGGCTTACTTTACGAACGCTATATGCCTTTGGTTTATGGTGTTTGCTTAAAGTATTTTAAAGATGAGGAGCAAAGTAAAGATGCTGTAATGCAAATCTTTGAGGAGCTCATCAAGAAATTGAAAGTGCATGAGGTTAGTAATTTTAAAAGCTGGCTTTATACACTAACCCGAAACTATTGCTTAATGGCTTTAAGAGTGTCTGGAAAGCATGAATTTGTAAACATTGAAAATTATGGTGTGGAAAAGCCTGTTTTTCAGCATCATGAAAGTGAAGATGATTCAGAAAAGCAGCTAAAAAGCATGAATAGGTGCATGGAAAAACTTCCTGAAGAGCAGCGAGTAACCATTGATTTGTTTTATCTGCAAAAGAAATGCTACAAGGAAGTATCTGATTTAACAGGTTTTGATGCTAACAAAGTGAAAAGCTATATTCAAAACGGCAAACGAAACCTAAAAATTTGTATGGAGAAGAACGGTGGAAACGAATAAGATAACATATGCTTTGATTAGCCAGTACCTAGGTGGAGAACTGGATGAAGCGGCGATGCATGAATTGGAACGCCAGGCATTGGACGATCCATTTTTGGCAGATGCGCTTGAAGGCTATTCTCATGCTGAGTTGCCCGCCGGCCCGCATTTAAGCCTTTTGCAAAAGCAGCTAGAGGAGCGTATTGCTTTGCAGCAAGAGCGCAAAAACGTATTCAACTTTACCTGGCAGCGAATTAGTATTGCTGCGGCTGCCAGCATGCTATTTATAAGCGCCAGCATCCTTTTCTGGATGAAAGGCAGCCAAAGGAATGGAGCCCCCATTGCAAAGCATGAAAAAAAAGTTGATGTATCACTTTCTTCTGCAGATAGTTTAATTAAAGCGGGCGCCCTCGATGATAAAAGGGAAGCCGTTGTTCGCCCGGCTGAAATTAAGACAGGAGATGTAAAAGGCAATGTTTCTACACAAAGGAATATTCGGAGAGAACCCCTGATTGCTGCCAATAAAAGGGTTGGGCCCATAGTTGAAAATAGGAGCGAGTTAAGCCGACAAGTTGCATCGCTTAACGTTTCGCCCCCTATAGCAGCGATGCCTGAAGGAAAGCGCAAAATGGCATTAATGTCAACAGTGTTGGATTCTTCAAAAGGAAAGAACATACTGTATGGAAAAGTGGCTGACAAACATGGCGAGCCTTTGCCTGGCGCAATGATAAGAATCAGCGGAAAAGAGGGAAGCACTATTACCGATAGGGATGGTAATTTCCAGATCAAAGATTCTGTGCCTCGGGATTTAACAATTGCCTACGTGGGCTATGGTAGAAAAGAAGTAACTGCCGAGCCTGGGAAAGCTATTGCGATAGTTCTTGAGGAAGACAAAAACGCATTAAACCAAGTTGTCGTAAGAGGTCATTCAGCCAAAAGTAAACCTTCTGAGCCTGTAGATGGCTTCAAAAAATATAATAAGTACGTTAAGGAGAATTTAAAGTCGCCAGAACCACTTAAGGAAGATGTAGTGGTTGTATTAGCTTTTTCGGTAAGCCCGGCAGGCGATCCGCATGATTTCAGAGTGATAAAGGGCGCCCCAGAAGCATTTAATAACGAAGCAATCAGGGTAATAAAAGAAGGCCCGAAGTGGATTCCGGGAACAGTGGTAAACTATTCCATAGAGTTTAAAAAGTAAAAATCGCCAAAATAAAAAGAGGCAGTACTCTACCTAATGATAAGTAGGGTACTGCCTCTTTCATTGCAGCAAAAAAATTAGAATAATTTATAGCCTATACTAATATGCCAGAGACTTGGTTTTTGGTCGTATTGGCTACTTTTGCTGATATTGGAAAGTCCGCGTTCATATCTTACATCCAATGACATGTTTCCAATGTCAACTCCTGCACCGGCCTGTCCTCCAATGGTTTGGTTTTTGTAATCGTTAACTGCTGTTACATTTTGCAAGTTGGATTTAAAATCATCATTTAAAATAAAAGAGATTATCGGCCCTGCCATAAAATGGACATTGAGTTTATCCACACCGAATTTGTTCCCGAGTAGGATAGGCACGTCAAGGGTTGTGAAATCTACTTTGGCGCTTCCTTCACTGCTTTTTATTTCTCCGCCTTTGCTTCCAATATAAGCCTCCGGTTGTACATAAAAACCTGCCGCGCCTATACGAGCCCAAACTCCAGCCTGGTAGCCAAGCCTGTTGTCAGAACTTGCCCAATCGGTATTTAATTTTGCTATGTTAATGCCGGTTTTTAGCCCGACGGTAAGTTTTGGAACTTGGGCAAATGCCCCGGCAGAGAAGCCTAACAATAGTGTGGCTAATAATAATTTTTTTTTCATAATATGATATTTAAAGTGTGTGTGCATTAGAACGATGTATAAGGCTTATTGATATAGCTCAAATACAGTTCCGTTTTTTAAGAAGACGGTAAATTTTCTACATTTGTTGCACAAAAATTTACAATTGCCAAGCCCTTAAAAACTAGAAACAAATTATGGCAGAAATCAGCATCAGCAAAGACGATTGGGAGAGGCTTAAATTAAAAGTTAAGCGCAAGTACCGCGAGCTTAGCGAAGAAGACCTGGCTTACACACCCGGAGAAGAAGAAGCATTGATTCAAAAGCTAATGTCGCGTTTGCGCCGAAACCGCGAGTATGTAGTGTTTACCCTTAAAAAAGGGCTTATTAATATCGACAACAACCTTTTGTAAGCTCCTCCTGGAGCTTTACTTTTTTTTCTAACCTTTCAAAACCCTTTTGCGTAACAAGGTAAAACGTTAGTCAATTTACCGCTAGCGCTCAAGTAATTAACATCTATTTAGTATATTTCGGTGGCGGTATAGTGGCTCGTTTAAAAAGGGAAAAACAATTATGAAAAAGCAAAGTGCATCGTTTAAAAAATTAGTTCTTGCCGGATGTTTGGGTTTAGTTGTATCCACTTCTGCATTCAGGGAAGATCTATTCCTTTATTCTAAAAACATTGACATTTTTGCATCCCTTTATAAAGAATTAAACATCAACTATGTTGATGAGGTTAATCCTTCAAGCTTAATGAAAACCGGTGTTGATGCAATGCTGGATAGCCTGGACCCATATACCGAGTATGTGCAGGAATCGGATATTGAAGATTACAGAATGAAGTATGTAAGCACTCAGTATGGCGGTATCGGCACCAGCGTTCAAAACCGTAATGGCAAGTTTATCATTGCAGATACATTTGAAGGTTTTCCAGCACAAAAAGCAGATATAAGGGCCGGCGACGAGCTGATAGAAATTAACGGCATTGTGCTTAAAGGAAAATCTTATGAGCAGGTAAGTGCCATGTTGAAAGGCCCTAAAAATACCCCGGTGAAGATTCGCTTAAACCGTTCTGGTGAGGCTAACCCACTAGAAAAGTCGATCACCCGTGAGGAAATAACACAAGCGAATGTGAGCTATTCGGGGATGCTTAACAATAATATCGCGTATATAAAGCTGGACAAATTCCTGGAAAATTCAAGCTCTGAAGTAAAAGAGGCTTTAATCTCATTGCAGAAACATAATCCCGAAGGTTTGGTACTGGACTTACGCTCTAACGGCGGAGGAATTTTGCAGGAGGCAGTAAAAATCGTTAATCTGTTTGTTGAGCCGAATGTAACGGTGGTAACTCAAAAAGGGCGTAACCGCGAAAAGACCATTAGCTACAAAACCTTTGATGGCCCAATTGCTGCAAGGCTGCCTTTAGTGGTGCTTGTTAATGCACGTTCTGCGTCTGCTGCTGAAATTGTAGCGGGTTCATTACAGGATATGGACAGAGCAGTAATTGTTGGCCAGCGTAGTTTCGGCAAAGGCTTGGTTCAGCAAACATTTAACCTTCCATATAGCAGCCTGGTAAAGGTTACTGTAGCCAAATACTACACCCCATCAGGTAGATGCATCCAGTCGTTAGACTATACGCACCGTACTGCCGATGGAAACGTAGAAAAAGTTGCTGATTCATTAATAACAGAATATAAAACAAAGGCTGGGCGTTCAGTTTTCGATGGTAGCGGAATATATCCTGATGTATTTGTGCCTCAGTCTAAATACAGCCAGATAACGCAAACTTTACTAAGCCGCAACTATATTTTTGATTTTGCTACACAATACCGTAAGCAGAAAGGAAATTTAGCAGGTAGCATTAAAAACTTCAGATTGAGCGATGCTGAATACAGCAACTTTGTATCTTATCTTTCCGATAAAGATTATAACTACAGCACTAAAACGGAAAAAATATTAAATGACCTTAAAGCAGAAGCTGATAAGGAAAATAAACTATCTGAGGTAAAAACAGAGCTTGATGCCTTAAAGAGCAAAATATCACACAGCAAGAAAAACGACCTTGCTGAGTACAAGGATGAGATTCGCCGCGTACTTGAAACTGAAATTGCAGGCAGGTATTCTTTTCAGAAAGGCCGTATCGAGCACAGTTTTCAATATGATGAAGAGTTAAAAGCCGCGTCACAGGTATTGTTAAATAAAAACACTTTGGCTTCAATCCTGCAAGGAAGCGGAAACTACAAATCGATAGGAAAGCCCGGGCATACTGTTACTGCCAATTTGGGAAATAAATAATTAGTGAGCAAGGATAGTTATGGAAAAGGCCGCAGAAATGCGGCCTTTTTATTTGCTGTCAGATCCAGCCGAAACCACGGGCTGGATTTAACTTCCTTAATAGGGGCATTTTTAAGATTTTTTGCAATCTCGGCTGCATTCATTGCCTTGCTACAGCAAATTCGCAGCGTCGCCTAGCCTCAAATCGTAGTTTAGTGGAGCGAGTCGCTTGTTGTGGTATATTTAGCGAAATGTTCTTTTTGTTGATTTTTTAATAAATAAAGTTAAAATCCTTTGATATTTTGATAAAATGCCTATATTTGTGACGGTTTATAATTGGTTAGTTTATAAAAGCCGTCACTCTCCCCGTTTGACGGCTTTTTTTATGTTCTTGATTCTGGAATACTCCTTAAGGAGCTGGTTTTAAAGCTTTAAATACTCGTCTAGTTTAGCGCCAACGGCTTTTAGTAGGCCTGGAGAAAGTTCAAATTTGCTTATATGGTTATGCCAGGTATTATCTTCTTTGGTTTTATAGATGTTATAAACGGTGCTGTACATAATAACTCTGGCTTCAACAGTATCCTGCCCAACTTGCGAGCTTTCCAAAAACATGGTATAAGTCCGGTCTTCGTTAACTACTTTAAAATCTGTCATGCTGCAAATATAAGAAGGAGGGATGCTGTCGCGAGTTTTTTTGACAGAAGAATCCCCAGGATATAGGTGTCATAAAAATCAAAGGGCTAAAACAGATTTCACTATTTAGCCCTTTGTATACTGCTTAAATCAGCTGTTAAGCTTCTTTAACCAGTTGTATATTAGCAATTAACTTAATGTTTTCAGCAATGGCAAGCCCGCCAGTTTCGGTTAAGGCGTTATATGTAAGTCCAAATTCTTTACGGTTAATGGTGCCGGTGATTTCGAATCCGATTTTCTGGTTGCCATAACCATCCTTCTCGGTGCCCCCATATTCTGCATTTACCTCCACTTGCTTTGTAACGCCTTTCATGGTTAAGTTACCTAACAATGTATAGTTCTCGTCGTCTTTTTTTACAAATGAAATGGACTGAAAATCAATACTTGGATAGTTTTCAGCATCGAAGAAATCAGCAGATTTTAAGTGCGCATCTCTTTGAGCCTGGTTAGTATCGATGCTGTTAACGTCCATTGAGAAACTGATATCAGCACCTTCTAACGAGCCTTCTTCAAAAGTAGCACTTCCGGTGAATGATTTAAAAGAACCGGTCACGGTTGAAATTACAAGGTGTTTAACTTTGAATAAAACCTCAGAGTGCATCGGGTCGATTGTCCATTTTACTAGTTGTTGTGTAGCTTCCATGATATTTATTTTTTTATTTTTTTAATTCTTTGTTTGTTTTGACATTACAAAGTTGCATTGCTGCGAGCTGCTACACATTGACCTAGGTTAAAAAAGAGTCTTGATATAGATCAACAGTTTTGACAAAACACAGGGACTCACTTTGGGATGAATTTCTTACCAGGCTATTAAGTGAGGAGGCAATGCTATTAAGTTAAGACATGATTGTCGATAAAAGCGTATTAATGCCTTATTTCAAATAAGTATGCGAATCGCTTTTTAAGTGTCAGACATCTCGAAGACTATTGTGTACCCACATCTTTAAATTTGCAAAATGCGACAAAGTGATTATAGTCTTTTGTTTAATGATACTCGAGTTGAACGCCGAGGGGAACAGTTATTGAGTTGTTTATTCAGAGGAGGCAACAC
>Ga0307408_100000392_pt1 | contig 39845 bp, 34 predicted proteins | sample 322Cmetagenome_FD_202116 | JGI IMG/M metagenome (GOLD analysis project Ga0307408, IMG submission 202116) | Maize rhizosphere microbial communities from greenhouse at UC Davis, California, United States - 322HYB-C-3 | ecosystem: Host-associated > Plants > Roots > Rhizosphere > Soil | place... | reverse complement strand
CGGACGTGGAAGAAATCATCGAACAATTACGCGAAGCCAACGAACCCGTGCCGGTTCCGCTGGAGTTACCTGATGAAGATCTGCTGGTAGAAATCGAAGAGCAGTTGTTCATCGATATCCCCTTCGTATTCAGGGAATTTTTGCTGACCGTCAGTGACGTCGTCTATGGCAGCCTGGAACCGGTAACGGTTACCGATCCACAATCTCATACCTACCTGCCCGATGTGGCAGCCAACGCCTGGGACGCTGGCGTCGACCGGAGCCTGATTCCGATTTGCCAGGACGGCGACGATTATTATTGCGTCGAAGAAGACGGCACCGTGGTGCTGTGGCAAGCAGACGAAGAACTGATCGCCGAGGAAACCTGGGAGTCGGTCTGGCATTGGGCACGGGACGTCTGGTTGGAAAGCTGATCCGCCAGGGCCCGGCGCTGGTCAATTCCCGGACGATTCCTTGTGATTGTCCAGCGTATCGAGCAAAGCCACCTGCATCCGCGTGTGCAGGCGGACAAACCAGCGCCAGAGCAGCGCCGCCACGACAGTCGCCACCACGGCAATCAGCAACAGCAACTTGTTGGTCGGCAAGATACTGGCCGACAAGGCTGCCAACAGCAGGAAGATCACCAGCAGCGACAGGATCGGGATCACTTCGGCTATCACCCGACGCACGCGCTGGGTATGGCGGCCGGCCATCTCCGGCTTTACGCCCATCTCCGCCAGCAGCATCGACAATGCCTTGAGCTTGCGGTACGCCGCGATCAGGAACGGCAGCGACAGCAGCAACGCTGCGCCCCAGATCAGCGCCTTTTGCCAGCTCGGGTCGCTGATCCACACCTGTAGATAAGCCGCCATCCTCTCGGCGAAGTACCCTCCGGAAACAAAAATGGCAATGACCAACGCCAGGTTGACGCCGACTTGCAGCAGGATTCGCCTGATCATGGAGGCCAGCATGGCTCCTTCACCCTGGGGCTGGATACTGCGCAACCACTCGCCATACATGCCCAGCACGCGCGCCAATCGTCGCGGTATCGCCGATGCCAGCCTGACGGACAACGGATCAGCGGCCCGGATCAAATAGGGCGTCAGCAGCGTGGTGAGCACCGAGACAGCCACCGCCACCGGATAAAGGAAATCACTGGTGACCTGCAAGGTCATCCCCAGCGACGCGATGATGAAAGAAAATTCGCCAATCTGTGAAAGGCCCATCCCAACGCGCAGTGAGGTGCGTCCGTCATTGCCTGCGATAAAGGCACCGAGACCACACGAAAGCACTTTACCCAGCACCACTGCACAGGTGATCACGGCGATCGGCCACGCGTACTGGAGCACTATGGCCGGGTCGAGCATCAGCCCGATGGCCACGAAAAAGATTGCGCTGAACAGATCGCGCACCGGTTCTACCAGCCGCTCGATTTTCAACAGCTGTTGGGACTCAGCCATGATCGCGCCGATCAGAAATGCCCCGAGCACCATGCTGTATTCCAGCTTCACCACCAACAGGCAAAAGCCGAAGCAGAGCCCCAGTACTGTAATCAACAGCATCTCGTTACTGTCGAACTTCGCCACATAGGCCAGCAATCTGGGCACCAGCAGGATGCCAATCACCAGCGCTACGATCATGAACAACGACAGCTTGCCGACGGTCGATAGCACTTCGCCGGAACTCACCGCACCGCTGACCGCGATGCTCGAAAGCAAGGCGATGATGCCGATGCCAAGGATGTCCTCGACAATCAACACCCCGAAAATCAACTGCGCAAAGCGCTCGTTCTTCATCTTCAGGTCATTCAGGGCCTTGACGATAATAGTGGTCGACGAGATGGCGAGGATGGCGCCGAGAAACAGCGAGTCCATGGCATTCCAGCCGAACCAGCGCCCGATCTCATAGCCGATCCAGATCATCAAGACGATTTCCAGGAACGCCGCGATGAACGCTGTGGCCCCCACCTTGAACAATTTGCGCAGGCTGAATTCCAGGCCCAGGCAGAACATGAGAAAGATCACCCCGAGCTCGGCCAGGGTCTTGATGGTTTCTTCGTCATGGATAAAGCCGAACGGCGGTGTATGCGGGCCGATGACGAAGCCGGCGACAATGTAGCCAAGCACCACCGGTTGCTTGAAGCGATGAAACAGTACGGTAACCAACCCCGCCGCCAGCATGATGATCGCCAGGTCTTGTATGAAACTGATGGCATGCATAGTGGGGGCTCCTTGCTGAACATGACTCGATGCTGCGGAGTCGGATAGGTCCGTTTCTCTTGTAGGAAATACCCAGATGAAGGGCTTTTGCAGGTTAACACCGGGACTTCTGGCAAAAAGACGGTGCAATATGCGGAAACAGATCCACCGAGGCGTGACGGCATGCATTGCCGCAGCGTCCCGATATGAGTGGTTTGTAGGTATAACCACAACCCAACGCCCGCAGAGGCGCCCATCCTGAAATGCTGCCTTGAACCGTGAGAACGTTATGGAACCCGGAAACGCCCAGCTGTCGATGACGGTGTTGATGACCCCCGACATGGCCAACTTCTCTGGCAATGTCCATGGCGGCACCTTGCTCAAATACCTTGATGAAGTGGCCTACGCTTGTGCCAGCCGTTACGCCGGCCGCTACGTGGTAACGCTGTCGGTCGACCAGGTGATTTTCCGCGAGCCGATTCATGTCGGTGAGTTGGTGACTTTCCTGGCTTCGGTGAACTACACCGGCAACACGTCGATGGAAGTGGGCATCAAAGTCGTGACCGAGAACATCCGTGAACGCTCGGTGCGCCACACCAATAGCTGCTTCTTCACCATGGTAGCGGTGGATGACTTGCGCAAGCCGGCCCCCGTCCCGCCGTTGCAACCGCAGAACAGCGAAGAAAAACGGCGCTATGAACAAGCCCAGCAACGCCGGCAGATTCGCCAGGAGCTGGAGAGACGCTATCAGGAAATCAAGGCGGACGGGCCTTAACCAGCCGCAGAAATCAATAATGTGGGAGCGAGCTTGCTCGCGATGACGATGTCACAGCCAACTCTATGTTGGACGTGAGGCCCTCATCGCGAGCAAGCTCGCTCCCACAATGGCTAGCATCAATCAGAGGCTGATCGGCACTGCCTCAAACCGCACGCGCGGATGGGCGATGCGGTCTTGGGCGCGGATCAACTGCAGCTCGTAACTTGCGCACGCTTGGGTTTCCAACAGCACCTCATGCACGGCCGCAGCGGTGAATTCAAATGCCGCCACCAGGCTATCCCCCAACAATATCCGCGCCAGGAACAACCCCGACGTGAGGTCGCCCACCCCCACTGGTTGACGCGGGAACGCCAGCAGCGGACGGCGCAAATGCCAACTGCCATCAGCCGTGACCAGCAGCATCTCGAAACTGTCTTCGGGCTTGCCGGGGTAAGCCAGGTGTTTGACCAGCACGACCTTCGGACCGCGGGCCAGCAGCGCACGGGCCATGGCCAGACAGTCAAACAATGATTGCGCCTTGCGCCCCGAAAAACTGTCCAGCTCCAGTTGGTTCGGGCACATGATATCGGCCACGGCAGCGGCTTCCTCCAGCAGGAATTCGCTGACCTCGGGCGCCACGATACAACCCTTCTCCGGGTGCCCCATGACCGGGTCACACAGGTACAGCGCCTTTGGGTTGCAAGCCTTGATCCGCGCCACACCCGCCAGAATGGCTTGCCCCTGGGCCGCGCTACCCAGATAACCGGAGAGCACCGCGTCGCAATTGCCCAGCTCGCCGATGGCGGCGATGCCTTCCACCAACAGCGGTATCTGGGCGGGCGCGAGCACTTCACCGGCCCATTGTCCGTACTGGGTATGATTGGAAAACTGCACGGTATTGAGCGGCCATACGTTTACGCCGACCCGCTGCATTGGAAACACGGCAGCGCTGTTGCCGGCATGGCCAAATATCACATGGGACTGGATGGCAAGCAGATGAGGCGTACGTTTCATGCGGGAAGTTTCCGTAAAACGAATGAAATTCAAGCCGCGCAGTATGCGACTAAACGCAGCCTGTACGACAGGCCGGAGACACAGTTAAGCTGACGGCAACTTGTTGGAGCTTTCCGTTCATGCTGACCCTTGGAAATATTTTCGTGCTGATGCTGCTGGCTACCGGTGGCGCCTGGCTGTGGCACAACCATGGCTTGCGCGAGCGCGCCTTGGCGAGGGTCATGCAACATTGCGCCAACCTCAAGATCGAGTTGCTGGACGGCAATGTCGCGCTGCGCAAGATCGGATTCGTAAAGGACGCCAGCGGACGACGGCGCCTGGCGCGTGTGTATAACTTCGAATTCACGGTGACGGGCGAGACCCGTCATTCGGGTACGATCACTCAGTTTGGTGCCCACAGCGCCCACATCGAACTGGCGCCTTACCCGATGCCGTTCGAAGAAACCCCGCCTGCGCCGATTGAATCGGTCCAGACCCGGCCCAGGGCTGAGGTCATCGAGCTCAGCCAATGGCGCCAGGAGCACAACAAGTGGAAGCCGTGAAGCGCGACTGATTCATGGACATCGACAATTTGCCAGGCTCGTTTGCAGCGCAACCACGTCCTGCGGTTCGGCGAAGATCAGTTCGATCCGTGAATCCTGTCGCCACTCGCTGGCCTGCCACTGCAACGACGCACTCTCCAACGCATTGGCCGAGACCCAACCGTCAGCGCTGTGGATAACCATCTTCGCCCGTTTCCAATGCGCACCGTCGAGCCAACGCGTCACCGCGGCCGCATCAAAACGCTGGGACGGATGCCACCGCCAACCAATGCTCCAGCCTTCCCCCTGCTGCTGGTACAGGCACATCGGCGCCATTGGATCGGTCCAGATAGCCGGGATTTGCCCCAGCCCTACAGGTAGGCTCAGGTTATCCACAGCGCCATCGCCCCGAGCCGAAATGCCCGGCAATCGACTCATCGGCAACTCAGCCTGTTGCGTCCAATACACGCCCAGCGCAGGCAATTGGGCAATTACGCGCGCCCGATCATTGTCGGTGAGGCCTTCGGATTTGTTCAGCACCAGCAATCCGGCATCAACCAACGCCTGTCGTTGTGTATCGGGCAATGGCTTGCCGTCCGCCATCGCTCGGGCATCCAACACCATCACGCAAGGCTGGACCGCCAGCACGCCGAGCCAAGGCGCCGCGCTCAATTGACGCAGCAGTTGCGCCGGATGGCCCAGCCCGGAAGGTTCGATGAACAGCCTGTGGGGCCGAGCCTTTCGCAACAAGCGACCCAGACCTATCTGAAACGGCGCGCCGTTGACGCAACATAGGCAGCCACCGGCCACTTCGCCCAATGCGATACCATCGGCGGCCTGGGTCAGCAGCGCGGCATCCAGGCCGACCTGACCGAACTCATTGATCAGCACCGCCCAGCGTTCGTCCGCAGGGCGCTGGGCCATCAGGTGCCTGATCAGGCTGGTCTTGCCGGCACCCAATGGACCGGCGATGACATGGGTGGGGATGTCCTGCAACATAGATCAATGGCTTTGAGTGGAGGTGAAGATGCGAATGATCGGTTGGCTGTTACTGGCTTTGACTTCGAGCCAGGCCATGGCCCAGGCCTGTATCGTACACAGCCAGGCGGAACGACTCGACGTCAAGGTCTGCCAGCAGAACCGCAACATTCCGCAAAAGCTGTTTGCCGACGGTTTCTGCCAGCCGAGCCTGCCCGGGCAAAAAGTCGACGTGCAATACGTGGATCAGTGCCCTGGCGGCGCGTTTGGCATCTGCAGCAACGCCCAAGTCGCCAATATGCCTTATCACCAGGATATTCACTATTACGGCGTGGCGACCGACGCGGCTTATCTCAAGCCGTTTTGCGAAGGGAAAAGCCAGGGCACCTGGCTCAAGCCTTGAGCCAAGCGATCCAATCTGACGACACTTGATGTTCCCTTGGGAGCGCGCCCAGGGAAGCGACGAATCAAGCCGCGACCTCGTCATGCCACGGGCCGAACGGGTCCGGTAACAGCCGCCAGGCTTCCATGCCCAGGGCCATCTCCGCGTCGGTCAGCAGGCAGGCGTTCAGTTCTTCGGTGAGTTGATCGAAATCCATGTTCTGGCCGATGAACACCAGCTCCTGACGGCAATCGCCTGTCGCCGCCAGCCAGTTTTTCATGATCGTGGCGCTACTGTCCTCATCCTGCGGCCATTGGTGTTTCGGCACGAACCGCCACCAACGTCCGGCGAACCCATAACGCATCAATCCGCCGGCCTGGGACCAGCTTCCTGCTTCTTCAGGCTTGCTAGCCAACCAGAAAAAACCCTTCGAACGCAGGAGCCTGCCATTGGGCCAAGGACGGTCGATGAACGTAAAAAAGCGCTCGGGATGAAACGGCCGACGTGCCCGGTAGGCCGTCGAGGCGATGCCATACTCCTCGGTCTCCGGTACAGGCTCGCCTCGCAAAGCTTGCAGCCAACCAGGTGCTTGGGCGGCGCGTTGAAAATCGAAAAGGCCGGTGTCGAGAATGCTGGCCAGCGGCACCTGGCCCATGACCATGGGAACAATCCGCGCGTGGGTGTTGAGACGCTCCAGGATCGCGATGAGTTCCTCTCGCTCCTGTTGGCTGATCAAGTCGATCTTGCTGATCAGTATGACGTCGGCAAATTCGATCTGCTCAATCAGCAGCTCAGTGATTGAGCGCTCGTCTTCCTCACCCAAGGTTTCGCCCCGGGACGCAAGGCTCTCGGCCGCGTGGTAATCCAACAGAAAATTTACGCCGTCGACCACCGTCACCATCGTGTCGAGGCGCGCGACATCGGCAAGGCTCCGGCCTTCCTCATCGCGAAACGTGAAGGTTTCCGCCACGGGCAGCGGCTCGGATATGCCTGTGGATTCGATCAACAAATAATCAAAACGCCCTTCCCTGGCAAGTTGCCCGACTTCTTCAAGCAAGTCCTCGCGCAACGTGCAACAGATGCAGCCGTTGCTCATTTCCACCAGTTTCTCTTCGGCACGATTCAGGGAGACATCTCGCTGGACTTCGGTGCCATCGATGTTGATCTCACTCATATCGTTGACGATCACCGCGACACGCAGGTTTTCTCGATTGCGCAGGATGTGGTTGAGCAACGTGCTCTTACCGGCACCGAGGAAGCCGGAAAGGACGGTTACGGGAAGGCGATCGGGCATCAGGTATATCCTCATCGGTGGCCGTTCCGGCTCGATATGTATAGGCAGGCTAATTTACGTTATACTATAACATTGATTTCGTCACCATCTGCAAACCTTATTGCCGAGAACGATCCATGCGCAGCTCTGTGAAATTAATGACGGCGGGGGCGCTATTGCTTTGGACGGTCTACGCGTCAGCTCAAAACCCGCTCTTGGCGAATTGCACCCGCAGTGCGAATTTGCTGGCGTGTGTCGATGGATACGGCAATGCCTACAGCGTTGAGACGAGTGGAAATGTCATCTATACCCGCGGGTTCGAGGCTGTGAGCCACCGCTATTGGGCGCAAACGACCAGCCGTTATGGCCTGCTCACATTTTTTACGGGCCTGGCATCGGATGGAGAAAGTTGGGTTGGGTATAACCGACGAGTTGGCTGGACAACGATCAATCGTTTTTCAAGCTCTGGCGGGAGCAGGGGTGGGTTCATATGTAGTCGCCTCAATGGCTGTCAGGACTCGCCCCGCTGACGTTTCACGTGGAACAGCCCGACGGATAAGTAAAACTCCTTTCATGGGAACGCTATTCACAAGCATGACGTTATACTATAACGTCTAATTTTGAATTCTTTGCGGACCTCTCATGAATGCGTTAACGCTGCCCGACGTCGCTGCGCAGATTTCACGCCAAGCGCTTCCCCTCGACTGGGTCGGCATGTGTGGAATCGCCTTACCCGTGCTGATCGGCGGCCATCGTCTCCAGGCGATGGCCGATGCAGGCGTCAGCCTGGATGACCATGAGGCCCGTGGGATCCATATGTCACGCTTGTATCTGGCGTTGGAAACGCTTGAAACGACGGAGCTCTCACCAACATCATTGCATCGTATTTTGCGGCAGTTTCTTGATAGTCATGAAGGCTCGTCTCATGCGGCTTCATTGACTGTCCATACCGATCTGCTGCTAAAGCGCCCGGCACTCATCAGCCCCTTGGCCGGTTGGAAGTGCTATCCGGTAAGCATCGAAGCCAGCCTGAAAAACGCGATGTTCCACGTGGAACTTCGAATTCAGATTCCCTATTCCTCCACCTGCCCTTGCTCCGCAGCACTCGCTCGACAATTGATCCAGCAACAATTCGTCAACGACTTTGCGAACAAGACGCTGGAGCACGCCGAGATCCTCGCCTGGCTGGGCTCGCCAAATGGCATCGTCGCCACCCCCCATAGCCAGCGCAGCACGGCAATACTGACCCTGCGGTTGAACAAAGAGATTGAGGACTTACCGTTCCAATCATTCATCGATGCTGCTGAAGAAGCCCTCGGTACCGCGGTGCAAACCGCCGTCAAGCGCGCGGACGAACAGGCATTTGCGCTGGCCAACGGCCAAAACCTGATGTTCTGCGAAGACGCTGCAAGGCGGCTGACCACAGCCTTGGCAAAACCCTCTCTCATCAACGCGCTGAGTGTCAGGGTCGTTCACGCCGAAAGCCTGCACGCCCATGACGCGGTGGCCGAAAGCAGCTGGACGCGAGGCGCATCATGATCAACTGCCACGCCCTGCGCTGGGGCGCTCCCGGACAACCGCTGACACCGCCCCTCACGATGGAGCGGCCAGCAGGAAGTCTCACAGCCATCATCGGGGCAAACGGTTCAGGCAAAACCAGTCTCTTGAAAGTATTCGCAGGCCTGCAAAAACCTCTGGCCGGCAAAGCCACCGTCAACGTACCCAAGCGCGGCGGCATTTCATTCCTGCCGCAACAGCAACACCTGGATCGTCAATTCCCCATCAGCCTGCAGGAGTTGGTTGCCGCTGGTGCTTGGAGGAGTTCATACACACCGGCGATGCGGCGTCTTCGGTTGAAGACAGTGCTAGAGGACTGGGCCCTGAGCGGACTCGAGCAACGCCCCTTGATGGCATTGTCTGGAGGCGAATTGCAGCGCGCCCTGCTCGCCCGATTGAGTCTGGCTGACGCACCGCTGCTGTTGCTGGATGAACCTCACGCCGCCCTCGACGAACAGGGCCAAGTGCTGCTGTGGAAACACCTTCACCGTTGGCATGCCGAGGGCAAAACCGTCGTGGTGGTGTGTCATGACCTGGGCGCCGTGCGCGAACATATTCCGCATACCCTGCTGGTGAGTCATTCGGGCTGCATCCTGGGCCGAAGTATCGACCTGATTGCGCAGCAGCCCCGCGCCTGGGTGGCCTGATGCTTGCGGCGACCCATTTTTGGCAACCGTTCCAGGAATTTGTCTTCATGCGCCGGGCCCTGCTTGGCGGCCTGGTGTTGGCATGCAGTACAGCGCCGCTGGGCGTATTCCTGATTCTGCGGCGCATGAGTCTGATCGGTGACGCGGTGGCCCACGGCATTTTGCCCGGCGCCGCGCTGGGTTTCTGGATAGCAGGGCTCAGCCTGCCGGCCTTGACGTTAGGGGGCTTGGGCGCGGGTTTGAGCATGGCAGGGCTCGCCGCTTGGATTACTCGCCGGACGGGTCTGCGGGAAGACGCCAGCCTTGCAGCGATTTATCCGATTTCCCTGGCCGCCGGCGTGTTGATTCTTGGCTTGGCCGGTAAACGCCTGGACCTGCTGCACTTGTTGTTCGGTTCTGCATTGGCGGTGGACGGCCCGACCCTGAGCGGCATGCTGTGGGTCTGTGGAATCAGTCTTGTAGCGATGGCCTTGATTTATCGACCGCTGCTGCTCGACACCCTGGATCCCCTGTTCCTGCAAACAGTCAGTCGCCTGGGTCCGTTGGCCCATGGTGTGTTTCTGACCTTGGTGGTGTTGAACCTGGTGATCGGTTTCCAGGCCATCGGCGCGCTGATGGTGGTCGGCCTGATGATGCTACCGGCGGCCGCTTCACGGTTCTGGAGTCGACGCCTGCCCATTCTGATGATGATCGCGGCACTGCTCGGTTGCATCTCGGTGTGGCTGGGGTTGCTGTTGTCGTTCAATTTCTCGCTTCCCAGCGGGCCGGCCATCGTTCTGGTGGCGGGCGCGTCCTATCTGTTGTCCGTGGTATTCGGTCCGGTGCACGGTCTTCTGCGCCGCCCGCCGCTGCTCACATCCCCATGAGGTATTTCTTGATGCGCGCCCTGCTCCTGATCTTCAGCTTGATGCTGTCCGTGTCCCTGTCCGCCGCCGAAAAGCTCAAGGTAGTGACCAGCTTCAGCATCCTTGCCGACATGACCCAACAAGTCGGCGGCGAACACGTCCAGATCATCAACATGGTTGGACCGGACGCCGACGCGCACACCTACGAACCCACGCCGGACGACGCCAAGGCGCTGCTCGGGGCCAGGTTGATTATCAAGAACGGGCTGGGCTTCGAGCCGTGGCTAGATCGCCTGGTGACCAGCACGGAAACCCAGGCAGCGGCGATCAGCGCCAGTCGAGGCGTGATTCCGCGATCGCTGAATGAAGATGGCGAGACGGTCCCCGATCCGCACGCCTGGCATAACCTCGCCAACGCGCAACTGTACGTCAGCAATATCACCAAGGCGCTCGAAGCGGCGGATCCGGACAACAAGGCCGACTACGAACGTAACAGCCAGGCGTACCTGAAAACGATCTACGCGCTGCTTGCCGAAGCCAAGGCCAAGTTCCGCGCGCTGCCGCCAGGTAATCGCAAGATCGTTACGTCCCACGATGCGTTCGGTTACCTGGGCCAGGCCTATGGCATCGAGTTCATGGCGCCGCAGGGTCTGTCCACCGAGCGTGAGCCCTCGGCGGCAGAAGTCGCCGCGCTGATTACCCAGATCCGCCAAGCGAAAGTCAAAGCAGTATTCATGGAGAACATCAAGGATGCGCGCCTGCTCAAACAGATCGCCGATGAAAGTGGCGCGCACATCGGCGGCACGTTGTACTCGGACGCCCTGGCCGCGAGCGGCCCCGCCAGCACATTTACCGGGCTGTTCGAGTACAACCTCAACACGCTGTACGAGGCGTTGAGTCGGCCGTGAGCGCTCAGAGGTTTTGAACCGCTAAACGCCCAGCGGAAGCAAGCTCCCTCGCCACGAATCCATCACATCCAGCCCAGGTCAGGCCCTCGGCTTGACCGTCCCGCAATCCTGCCCCAGCCAAACGGCGCGGGTGTCCAGGCTACCGTTCTGCTGGATGCCCGTAGCGTTGAACGTGCCGTTGACCTTGGTGGTGAATTCCCGATCGCTCTGGAAGGTGGCGATACCATTGCCCTGGGCCTTCGGACAGCTGAAGCGAAACTTCCATTGATTGCCGGTGCGCTCGGTGATCTGTTGCTTGCACCCTGATTGCGGATCCTGCAGCGGAATATCATTAGTCTGCACTTGCGCAGGTGTCAGGCAGACCCGAATGCCTTTTCCGCCCATGGTAATGCCCTGCTTCTCGAGCATCGCCCGTTGCTCCGGGGTCATCTGGGTTTGTAGCTGCCCGAGGATCAGTTGCAGATCCGGCAGGTTCTGGTTATCGACTTTCATATTGCTGGTGGTCAGTTCCCACAGTCCCGGTTGAAGCATCTGCGCCTGAGCCGCCAGAGGAACCGACAAGCCAACCGCCAAGGCCAAACCCAGCAGACGAACATTCATTGCAAACACTCCAGAGGACAAGTGGCCGTTAGACGCCGCCCGCAGGCTTCGGTTCAGGCCTGGGGCGAGCGAATTAAATAGCGACATTCGTCGTGGAACATGGTCTGTTAAGCATTGAAACTTCAGGAGCACGGCTGCCCCATGGATTATTTCGGCCCGCATGTTTTCGGTTACCTGATCGCGCTGCTTCACACCCTGGGTTCCATCGCCGCCGTTCACGCGGTGCTGACGGTGCGAACCGCCCAAGGCTCGATCGCCTGGGCCCTTTCGCTGGTGTTCATTCCCTACCTGACATTGATTCCGTATCTGGTATTTGGCCGCAGCACCTTCGACGGCTACATCAAGGCACGTCGGCAGGCCAACGAAGAAATGCGCAAGGCAATCTCCGAATTGAACTGGCGGCCATGGGTTGAAGAGGCACTCACCGCGCGCGCCTCCCAGGCCTACGCGTCACTCAGGGCCATGCCAAAACTGGGGCGAGCACCGTGCCTGGCGAACAATCAGGTGCGCCTGCTGGTGAATGGGCAAGCCACGTTCGAGGCGATTTTCCAGGCCATCGATAACGCTCGGGAAGCGGTCCTGGTGCAGTTCTTTATCGTCCACGACGACCGACTCGGGCAGCGCTTGCAAGCATTGCTCCTGAAGAAGGCCGCCGAAGGCGTGGCGGTATATCTGCTCTATGACCGTATCGGCAGTCATACCCTGCCCCACCGTTATGTCCAGGCACTGCGCGACGGCGGCGTCCACGTCAAGGCTTTCGCCACCCGCAGCGGCTGGCTCAACCGCTTCCAAGTCAACTTTCGCAACCATCGCAAGATTGTCGCCGTGGACGGCGTGCTGGGATTCGTTGGCGGCCACAACGTGGGCGATGAATATCTGGGTGAACAACCGCCCTTGGCTCCTTGGCGCGATACCCATGTCGAAGTACGCGGTCCGGTAGTGGCAAGCATGCAGGAATCGTTCGCCGAAGACTGGTTCTGGGCCGCCCGTTCACTGCCACCCCTGATCCTGCCCGACACCTACCCGGACGGCGGCGTACTCTGCCAACTGCTTGCCAGCGGCCCCGCCGACGCCTACGAAACCTGCTCGCTGTTTTTCGTCGAGGCCATCCACGCGGCCAACGAACGAATCTGGATCACCTCACCGTACTTCATTCCCGATGAGGCGGTATTCGCAGCGCTGCGCCTGGCCGTGCTGCGCGGAGTGGATGTGCGCATCCTGTTGCCGTCACGACCCGATCACAAGATTGTCTACGCAGCGTCGAGCCTTTATGCGTTCGAAGCCGTTCGGGCCGGCGTGCGGGTGTTTCGTTATGAGCCGGGATTCCTGCACCAGAAAGTCGTGCTGATCGACCAGGAGATCAGCGCCATCGGAAGCGCGAACCTGGATAACCGCTCGTTCCGATTGAATTTCGAAGTGATGTTACTGACCGTCGACATCGGCTTTGCCAGCGAAGTGCAGCAGATGCTCGAGCAGGATTTCGCCCAGGCCCACGAAGTCGCCAAGCAAGAAAGCCGGGAGACCCACCGCCTGCAGAAGATAGGCATGCGGATCGCCCGGCTTATTTCCCCGATTCTTTAAGGCGTGTAGATATCGTCACGGGTCCAGGGCAAGTCATGGCTACCGTCGGCATGGGCCTTGACCGCGAGGATCTGGTGCAGGTTTATCCAGCCCTTGGCAAAGGCGTACGCACAACCGGCCAGATAAAGCCGCCAGATTCGCAGGGCCTGTTCCGGTACTTCCTTGGAAGCGGCTTCGAGGTTGTCTTCCAGGCGCTCGCTCCAATGATCGAGGGTCCGTGCGTAATGCATGCGTAGACTTTCCACATCAACGATCTCCAGTCCTGCTTCACTGATCTCGGCAGAGATCATCGACAGGTGCGGCAGCTCGCCGTTGGGGAAGACATATTTCTCGATGAAGTCGCCAGCGCCGCGGCCTACCGGGCGGCCATCGGTGTGCTTGGCGGTAATCCCGTGGTTCATCACCAAGCCACCTTCGCGCACGGCCCCGAACAGCGTCTTGCAGTACTGCGTCAGGTTGGCGTGCCCCACGTGTTCGAACATCCCGACGCTGACGACTTTGTCGAATCGACCGTCCTGGGGCAAATCCCGGTAATCCAACAGCTGAAGCTCAACCTGGTTTTCCAGGCCTTCAGCCTTGACTCGCTCGCGAGCCAGGTCCAGCTGAGCCTGGCTCAGGGTAATGCCGAACACCTTCGCACCGAACTCTCGCGCCGCGTAGCGTGCCAACCCACCCCACCCGCATCCCACGTCCAGCAGGTAGTCGCCGGGCTGCAGGCGCAGCTTTCGACATAGATGGCGGAATTTGGCCTGCTGCGCCTGTTCGAGGGTTTCGCTACCCGTCTCGAAGTAGGCGCATGAATAGGCCATGTCGCTGTCGAGCCAGAGCTGGTAGAAGGCGTTGGATAAATCGTAATGGTAGGAGATCGCCTTGGCGTCGGTTTCCTTGTCGTGGACCGTGCGCACCGGCAGGTTATCGTCGTCTTCGTCCACCAGGGCCTGGCTCAGCTCGTCACAGACTCGAATGACTTCATGGATCGAGCCTTCGAGTTCGAGTTTGCCTTCGACGAACGCCGCACCCAATGCATCCAGGCTGGGATGGGTAAATTGCGCAACCATTTGTGGGTCCTTGACCACAATCGTCACGCTGGGATCGTCACCCAGCGCGAATTCATGGCCATCCCAGAGCCGCAGACGAAGCGGTAGGTGCAGATTCTGCAAGGCCGGTGGAAGTTGAGCGAGCATGAAAAATCCCCCTTGTTTCAGACGTCTGAAATGAGGGTAGCCCATCGTAGAAAAATAGCTGGCTATCGAATTTATAGCCTTTTTCTATCGTTCTTCTAAATCTACTGTTTTGAGCAGTAACTGCCTGAAGTGGTGCTACCTCTCGTAACTGACTGCGCGCGCCTTCAACAGTTCGTTCACGGACGGCCTAGATCTTTGGCAGCGGCTCCTGGAAGCGTAGCAGTCTTCCGGCATTGCCCAGTACCAACAGCGTACTCAAGTTATGCAGCAATGCCGCGATCATCGCCCCCGCGGCGCCAAGCCAGCCGAATGCGGCGAACGCAACGATGGCCAGCGTCCAGCCCAGACCAATGATCACGTTGACTTGCAGCGTGCGCCGGCACTGCCGGCTCAGTCGTATGCAAGTCCCGAGGCGCCGGAGGTCGCTGCCGATCAACACGATGTCCGCCGACGCCAGCGCGATATCCGCGCCACCCGCGCCCATCGCCACGCCGACCACGCCAGCCTTGAGGGCCAGTGAGTCGTTGATGCCGTCCCCCACCACCATGGGCCGGAAGCCGTGGTCGATCTCGGCCATGACCCGTTGGAGTTTATCTTCCGGCAAGGCCTGCGCCTGCAACTCATGAATACCGACCTCCTGGGCCAAGGCGTTGGCCACGCTCTGGCGATCCCCCGTCAACAGCAATTGGCGTCCGAGGCCAAGCGTGCGCAATTCAGTCATCGCCAGCCGCGCTTCCGGCTTGACGCTATCGGCCAGCAACAGCCAAGCGAGGAATTGTCCATCGAGGGCCAAGCCAGCAATCGGGCCGTCATGGTTGGGTACGGCCGTGGTCTGGATGCCCAGTCGGGCGAACAACTCAGGACGGCCGAGCGCAGCTTCGCCCTCCCCGGTCATGGCGACCACGCCCAGACCCTGGCGTTCATGAATATCGGTGAGCGGCAAATATTGATGTTGCTCCACCAGGCCGGCCAGCGCGCGGCTGACCGGATGGCTGCTGGCCGATCCTAGGCTAGCGGCCAAGGGCAACACTATCGCCAGGTCGTCCTGGCTCCCTTCGACCGATTGCAAGCGCAAGGCGCCATAGGTCAACGTGCCGGTCTTATCGATCACCAGCGAAGTCAGATCCGCCAGCTCTTCGAGGAACGCCGAGCTGCGGATCAGAATTCCATGACGCGCTGCAACCGCGATGCCGGCGATCGCCGTGGCCGGCGCCGACAGCACCAAGGCGCAGGGGCACGCCGCCACCAGAACCGCGAGCATCGCCTGGGCATCGTTGGTGACAAACCACGTCACCGCCGCCAATAACAACACCAGCACCAGATAACTGCCGGCGTAGCGCTCCAGCAGGCGAGTGATCGGCGGCTTCGAGCGTTCCGCGTTTTGCATCAGCGCGATGACCTTGCCCAGCGTCGACTCATCACCGATGCGAGTAACCTCCAGGCGCAACACACCGTCGAGATTGATCGCGCCACCAAAGACCTCGACCCCGACACCCGCCTCCAGGGGCACCGACTCGCCGGTGATGGGCGCAGTGTCGAGGCTCGCCTGGCCGGACAAGACCCGACCGTCCGCAGGCACTCGATCACCGGCGCGCACTTCCACCACATCGCCGGGCCGCAACGTGCCGTTATCGACTTCGATGATCGAGCCGTCCGCCTGCACTTTGCGGCCTTGGCTGCGGGTCAGTTGGCCGAGGGCGTAAATCGCTTCCTGGGAGCCGATGACGCTGCGCTCCTCCAACACATGGCCGAAGATCATGATGATGGGCAACAACGCAGCCGTCAGCAGATCGCCGGTGGCCCAGGCACCGAGCATCGCCAGGGCGATCAACTGATCGGTGATGCCATGCAGGCTCGGATAACGCAGGCTGTACCAGGCGGACCGCATCACCGGCACTGCCACCAACAGCGAGGCGGCTCCCAACAGCAATTGACTGACGCCGCTCTGCTGCGGCGACCAGCCACGCCATGCCAGGCCCAACGCAAGCAAACCAAGGGCGAGCATCGCCAGGGTCAGTTGCCGAGCGGCTGAACGCTGCTCGGCGGAAGACAACATGGGTGAAGCAGCAGCTTGAGCGGTCATTGTCCGGCTCCCTGGATGATCAGACGGGAATCGTCCTTTGGATCGACCGTGGTTACTGAACCGGCCTGACGAAGAATGCCCGGCATGCGTTCACGGTACAGGCGCAGGAGCATTTGCGGATCGCTGCCTTGGGCCTTCGCCAATCCGGACACCGAGGCTGTATCGGCCGACGCCTTGGCGAGCCGTTCGCTGGCCTGGGCATGGGCGACTTGCACCGCACGATCGGCCTCTTGGCGGGCTGCCTGGCTTTGCTTCTCGGCTTCGGTGCGGGCATTGGCGACCACCTTGTCGGCCTGCTGACTGGCGGTGAGCACGGCGTTGAAGGCATTGACCGCCGGCCCCGGCAGGCTCGATTGCACATCGACCCGTACCACTTCGATGCCCAGGCCCTGCCCTGTCGCGGCGAGTTCAGCCAACCGTCGGTTGATGCCTTGTACCAGATCACCACGCAAGCGTTCACGACGTTCGGCGGCCTGGCTGTCGCTGCCCATCAGCTCGGGGCGAGCCACCAAGATCGTGTCCAGGTCCCGAGCAGCGGCAAGCGCCACGGCACTGCGAGTTGCCAGGCGGTCGAGTGTCGGCAAGACATGCTCGCCTTGCAGAACGAAGGCGTAAGGGTCGGCAACCTTGTAGAACACCCGTACATCCAGTTGCACCACGCCCGAGTCGCCGGTCAACAAATAACCGGAACCTGCCAGGGCATCGCTGACCGGAGAGGCAAAATTGGCCACACGATCCGCTTGCAGCGCCGCATCCGAACGCAGCAAATTCTCCACCCTGCGTTCCAGGACTCGATCCGCCGCCGGGAGCAAGATCACTTGTTCCACGGGACGCGGCCAGGCCAGTAAAAGCCCCGCATTCTGGATTCGATCGAGCGCACCAAAGTGCAGGACCACCGCACGATCCTGCGGGTCGATTTGCCGAACATTCGAAAAGACCCAGGCCAACGCGGCCAGCACCGTGACGGCATAAAGCGCCAGATAAGCCAGGCGCCCCGCCTGAATCCATGGACTCGACAATTCATTTGTTCCACGTGGAACCAAACTCATGGTCGCTTACCGTCTTTCAGTTCCTCGGTGGGAGGACCGTCCACCAAGACGCGGAATGGCGCCGCGTCGGTGCGCAGGATCAACTTGCTACTCGGGCTGACGATCGTGCCCAAGGTGTCCAATGAGCGCAGCAGGTTGTATAGCTGCGGAGAACCCGCGTAGGCCTTGCCGTAGATTTCGGCAGCTTCCACTCGCGATTGCGCTTCGATGGCTGCGGCCTTGACCGTGGCATCGGCCTGCAGGACCCTCGCGTCACGTTCAGCCGCCGAGCGAATCTGCGCCGCTTCGCGCTTGCCGATGGCCGTGCGCTCCGTAGCGATGGTCTCACGCTCGGCGCGCATACGGTCCACCGTCGCGCTGAGTGTCACCGAGGGCAAGGTCAGGCGTTCGATGCCAACCTGCAACACCCGTACGCCGTAGGTCTTGAGGAGTTGCTGCTCGATCTGCTGGCGCAATTGGGTTTCGAAATCGGCTATGCGGACGTTGGCCGCATCGGTATTGACCAGGTTCGCCAAATCAAAACTGGCAGCCGTGGTTTCCAGGGCCGAGCCGACAAACGTACGTATCTGCCGCGCGGCTTCATCCGGCTGATTCTGCACCGCACGCATGAAACGCTGCACATTGTCCGGGTCGCCCTGTACCTGCCACGTCACATAGGCCTGGATGATGATCCGAAGACCGTCCCGCGTGCCGACATCCTGCAAGCCGCTGGAGGTGGTACGCAGCCGCAAATCCACCGGGATCGCTGCCTCGAACGGTGCCGGCCAGCGCCAGCCCAGGCCCGGTTGCAACAACACCCGCGCGGGGTTGCCGAAACGCGTAATGACCGTGGCCTCGCCCGAGCGCACTTGCACCAGGCTCGCCGCCGCGATGGCAAACGCCACCAGCAGCGCCGCCCAACCCATCCGCCGCCAAGGAAATGGCCCGGCGGGCTGCGGATCGCCATGATGAGGGTGATGATGCCCGTGGTGGTGGCCGTGATGATGGCCGGCATGGGCATGATCGGTATGGTCGTGATGGCCGTGTGAAGAAGACTGGCTCAATGGGCAGCTCCTGGCTGGACAGGGTTACGTGGCGATACGGGGTCTGTCGGCAAGATGAAAGTTCGCAGATCGATGGTAGGCGGGCTGCCGCCGTCGCCGAGGCGGTGGTCGAGGATTAGCAGGTTCGCCTTGCCCAGCCCTTGGCTCAGTTGCCCGAGGTATTGCTCGAGCACAAAGGCATGGCCGGCTGTCGCGTAGGCTTTGCGTTCGGCTTCAAAGCGCAAGTTCGCGGCCTGCGCGGTGGCGTTGATTTCCCGGGCCGAAGCCTCGGCCTGGTCGCGTGCATTGCTGGCCTGCAGTTGCGCCTGGTTGGTTTGCTCCGCAGCGGCGCCACGCTCCCGGGCGATCAGTGCCTGGGCACCGATCTGCGCAGCTTGTACGCCGTGGTAGGCATTGGCCGCGCCAGCCGGGGGATGAATCGCCTCGACCACGGTTGCCAGGATTTCCACGCCACTGTCGAGTGACTGCAAGTCAGCCTGCACGGCCTTGCCGATTTCCTCGGCCAGGCTGACCCGATCGGCACCCAACAATCCGTCCAATGTGCGTGAAGCGAACTCATGAACCAGGATGCGGCTGGCGGTGCTGCGGATCAGCGACGGCACATCCGTGTTGTTGTAAGTCGCCGCCAACGCCGCTGCATCCGTCAGGCCGATGCGGTAGACGAAGCGCACGTCCATGTTGACGATCTGAAAGCTCTGTTGATCGGCGCGTTGGCTGGCAATCACCTGGGACTTGTCGTTGACGTGACTGGCATCCCATAACCGATTGGCCATGGCCGGAGCCGGTCCTTCCGCCGGTTCAGCCTCGGCAGGGACGCGAGCGTCGCCGACACTGGTTGCCAGCTCATGCACGACGCCGTTCTCGACGCTCAGCACCCTGCCCCACGGCCAAGGCAATCCGACGTGCAGACCCGGGCCGAACACCTGCGCCGGTTCGCCGAAGCGCTCATAAATGCCGCGCGCTTGCAGCGGTACTTCGTGCACGCCCGTCAGCAACCAACCCACCAGCGACACCACCGCCACTACCGGCCAGAACGCCCGGCGCATGTAGCTGAACGCCCAGATCTGGCGCAGGTCGATGCCAAAGCGATTGTGCAACTCATGCTGCAGGGCCAATAGCGGCTGCGGTGGCCAGCGCAGCAGGTCGGCGAGCACACTTCGCCCCAACAGTGTTGGCTCCAACGTCTCGCGCCGTGGGCTGAACAACGCCAGCACTGCACGAAGCAACAATTCCACCGCCACCAGCCCCGGCAATACGCCGATCAACACCGCAAGGCGCGCCGACCAGACCGACGTGTCCCCGGCAAAGAGCAGGCAGACGGCGCCAAGCACGAGGACGATGATCGCCACTCGCGTCAGTTGCGCCAGCGGCCGTGCTTCTGGCCACTCGATCGCGGGTTGTTGCGCCAAGTGACGTTCAAACACCAACAAGCCAAACGCCAATGACAACGACACCACCGCGCCAACACTGGCCGCCACACCGAGGGAAGCCGCCGGTAACGCCAGGTTCCAGATTTGCTCCAGACTCAGCAGGATCAACAGCGCCCAGCCGCCAAGCCATAAGACAGGCGCGCCAATTTGCTTCAACAAACCGCTCCACCGGGTGCTGATTCGCTCAAGCAGTCGCTCGTAAGCGCCCAGGTTATCTACAGGCTCGCGGGATATAGGCGAGATATCCACAGCCGGCTGCAACGTCGTGCGGCGCCACTGCGCCACCCACCACGCCGATTGCAGGCCCGCCACCAGCACCCATAGGCCGGCGGTTTGACCGACCAACAAGGCCGGCCACACCGATTGTGGTGAGAACACGCCGATGAAAAACGCCAGCACCAGTCCGAAACCCGCCAGACCGCCCAACGCAACCGCCATCCGCTTCAACCGGCGCCCTTGGAAGGCGGCCTGCTGGAAGCGCGGCCATTCGGCCACCTGTGCGTCTTCAACCTCAAGATCGACTTGCATACCACCCCAGCTCGTGGCGATCAAAATCCGGACTTGTGGTCTACGCCACTGCCGTTCCGTTACGTATCGTTACCTTATAACTATTGCTGTGAAATTTCTGTTTTGAATTCTTCACGATAGGCCTTGAGCCTTGACCGTGATCGTTCGACGCGCTCATATTATGAGCATAATTTTTTCAGCCATGCGGGAGATCGGTGATGAGCAATTACGACGTGATCATTCTGGGCGGTGGACCCGGCGGCTATAACGCAGCCATTCGAGCCGGACAACTTGGGTTGAAAGCCGCCTGCGTCGAAGGCCGCGCCACCCTGGGCGGCACCTGCCTGAACGTCGGCTGCATGCCCTCCAAGGCGCTGCTTCACGCGTCTGAACTCTACGACGCGGCCAAAGGCTCGGAATTCGCCCACCTGGGCATCAACGTCAGCCCTACCCTCGACCTCGCGCAGATGATGAAACAGAAGGACGAAAGCGTCGCGGGCCTGACCAAGGGCATCGAGTTTCTGTTTCGCAAGAACAAGGTCGACTGGATCAAGGGCTGGGGCCATATCGATGGGCCCGGCAAAGTGACCGTCACCGGCGAAGACGGCGCCAAGGTCGAACTGAGCGCCAAGGACATCATCATCGCCACCGGCTCGGAACCGACGCCACTGCCGGGCGTGGACATCGATAACCGACGCATCCTGGACTCCACCGGCGCGTTGTCCTTGGCCGAGGTGCCCCGGCATTTGGTGGTGATTGGCGCAGGCGTCATCGGCCTTGAGCTGGGTTCAGTCTGGCGACGCCTGGGGGCCCAGGTGACGGTGGTGGAATACCTCGATCGCATCTGCCCGGGGGCGGATGGCGAGACCGCCAAGACCCTGCAACGGGCCTTGGCCAAACAGGGGATCGAGTTCAAGTTGAGCACCAAGGTCACCCGCGCGGAGTCTTCCCAAAAGGATGTGCAATTGCAGGTCGAACCGGCGTCAGGCGGCGAGGCACAGACCCTGGATGCCGACTACGTGCTGGTCGCCATCGGTCGTCGGCCTTACACCCAAGGGCTGGGCCTGGAAAACGTCAGGCTGGAGACGGATAAACGCGGCATGCTCGCCAACCAGCGCCACCGCACCGAAGCCCCTGGCGTTTGGGTCATCGGGGACGTGACTTCCGGGCCGATGCTGGCCCACAAGGCCGAGGATGAGGCCATGGCCTGCCTCGAACAGATCGTCGGCAAGGCCGGTGAGGTCAATTACGACCTGATCCCTAGCGTCATCTACACCCGTCCGGAACTGGCCAGCGTCGGCAGGACCGAAGAGCAGCTCAAGGCCGAAGGCCGAGCCTACAAGGTCGGGAAATTCCCGTTCACGGCCAACAGCCGGGCGAAGATCAACCATGAGACCGAGGGGTTCGCCAAGGTCCTGGCCGATGAACACACCGACGAAATTCTCGGTGTGCACCTGGTCGGCCCGAGTGTCAGCGAAATGATCGGCGAGTACTGCGTGGCCATGGAATTCGGCGCCTCGGCCGAAGACATCGCGCTGATCTGCCATCCCCACCCCACTCGCTCGGAGGCGTTGCGCCAGGCGGCGATGAACGTGGAGGGGATGGCGACGCAGATGTAGCAGGCGACAATCCCGTGGCGAGGCAGCTTGCTCCCTCGCCACATGTCCTGCGTTTTTACTTCAATGAGCGGCGTTACCCCGCCATCCGAGCCTTGCGCTTGCGCCGGCTGATCAACGCCAACGCAACGGCGACCACGAGCACCGCGCCGCCCACTTCCAACCAGGTCTTGAATGGTCGCAGCGCCGAGCGAACGGGCGCCAAGGCCTGGGTCACGTAGCGCTTGTTGGCCTGGTCGAACGTCGGTTCCGGGCATTGGTGGCCGAAATCCCACGCCCACTCCACGTAAGGCCCCTCCTTCACATAACGCTGGTACAGCGCGCTTTGTTCTTCGAGGCTGGAGTTGTAACCCACTGCCCTGCACAACACCGCCGCGAACGCCTGGCTGGTATGCGGCAAGTGATCGGCGGCCTGGCTCGCCAGCGCCGTGGCGACGAAACGGTAGTGGTAGCGCACGTCCGGTTGGGCGGCGCTGGCCTGTTGCCGTTGCACTTCGCCTTCGGCCACCAGCGGACCGACCTTGAGCTCCACCGGTTCAAAACTGTAGTTGCCTTCCAGGCTGGCGTAATCCGGCGCCATTTCGTAGCCCAGCAGCTGCATGCCGGACCGGCGCGCGATGACGGACGCATTGAAATACGCCTCGGCTCGGCTGGTCGGCAACCATTTGGACTCGGCATCCTCACGCAGTTGTCCGTAGGCGCGGGCCTTTGCCTGCAGCTCGGGATTATCGAAATAAGCTGGGGCTTCATCGTAGCGACCTTCGCGCAGCAAACGACGACCCAAGAGGTTGCGCAGATTCGCCGCCACCGACAACGGTACATAGTTGTCTCGATCTTGCTGGCTCAACGGCGGTGGTGCCGGGACCTGGGCATCGACATATTGCTTGAGCTCATCGACGGTCAGCACACGCTCGGCGACGGTCGCCGCGTCATACCAGTAATTGTACTGGCCGCGATAGAGCTGATCGAAAGCTTGCAGGTAGTCGCCCCGTTGCAGCGCCAGGATCGCGCTTTCGCCATCGACCCGGCATTTGGGTTGTACTGTCTCGTAGTCCCAGTCCGGCGTGCGTCGACCGCCCCACGATTCGTCTTTGGGGAATGCCTGGGCGGCTTTGGCATAAGCCGCCGCCGCGCCGGCCTTGTCACCGTCGCGCAGCGCCAGCTTGGCCCGTACCCACCAGGCCAGCCCGGTGTCGGCGGCCTTGTCCACGAAGGCTCTGGCGCTGGTGTAGTCACCGTGTTGATAACTCACGGCGGCCAAGCGGTCGGCATCCTCCAGGTTGCCTTGGGCACTGGCTTGCAACAGCTTGACGAGGGTTTTCTCCCCGGACGGCTCTTCACCGTCCCACCAGCCAACGCGACTGAGCAGATAAGCCGTCACCAGGCGCTGGACCGCCTTGGCCTTGAGCAACGTGCGCAGGCGTTCTTCCGGCTCGACGCTCAAGCCGCCCGCCAACTGCAGCAACGAACTGTAGCCCACCGGCGAGCCTTGCAGATTTTGTGTCGCGTACAGCCCGATGGCGCTGTCCCAGTCATCAGCGGTATAGGCCACCCTGGCTTCCTCGCCGAGGCTGGCGACGCCCAACTCCAGCGGGTCGCTGAAGCCGGCAATGCTCAGCTCGCGGACCTGGCGAAACGCTTGCCGCGACTGATCCAGCAACACGGCGGGTTCACCGCTGCCGGCCTCGGCACTCATGGCAAACAACGCACGGCCCAAGGAATACGCCGCCCAGGTGCTGCGCAGGCGACGCTCGTCGGCCGGCAATGCCAGCAATTGCTGGAACGCCCCGACGGCACGCTGATGGTCGCCGGCGGTGAAGGCCGCCGCGCCAACCGCGTACAAGCGCAGCTCGGCGGGCAGGTTCGCCGCTTCGGTGGCGACCTGTTCGACATCGCTCAACGCACGCAAACGCTCCACCACCGCTTGTTGCGGCGGCGTCAGGCCAAGCTGTTCAGCCTTGGTGCGCTGTTCCACGTAAGAAGAAACGTCGTCGTAGCTGTAATCAGGATTGCGCGTCGCCTCCGTGGTCGGCTTCAACCCTGCAATGGCTTGGCCGAGACGGCTGATCTCGAAACGAAAGCTGCCTTCGGGCAATTCCGCCAGGGATTGGGCGCGGTTATCCAGCAGGCGCAATGGGAAATCCGGTCCGCAGGCCCACGCGTGACCCAGCGGCAAACTGAGGCTCAGGCACAGCAGGCGACGAGGCCACTTACGGGTAGACATTGAATCCTCCTTGGTCAATTTTCGTACAGCGCGCCCAGCCGATCGCCCGCTGGGCACCGGCAGCCAAGCGGCCTTCCTGAATGCGGGTGAAGGTAAGCAGTCCGGGGGTTTGTTGCAACGTATAACCGGCCAGGGCATCGACCCCGTCACACGCGCTCACCGCCAGGGTCAGGCGCTGGGGCCAAGGCAGGTCGAGGTTGCCCTGGTTGACCAGGCGGATATCGTAGAGGCCGTCCCGCTCTTCCATTTGCACAACCAGGCGGCTTTCCAGGCTTTCGCCACGGGCCACCGCACCAAGGGTGACCAGGCTCCAGGCGCGTCGGTCCCCCACCAGCGGCAGGCGAAACCAGATCAACCCGCTCAAATGCCTGGGCGGTTCGGCGCGAAGCTTCATCACAAGCCCGGCCACTTGCTGCGGATCGGCCAGCAACTCCCGACGCTCGCCGCCCCGGTCGATGGGCACTTCACTCTCAACCATCGGCGCACCGCTTTCCTGGGTCAGCAGCGCCACACCGTAGGCTGGCAGCGCCAGGTAGAACGGCCGCGCAGTGACCTCGCCCCAGCGCTCAGCCCAGCGCCTGGCCTGTTCAGCGTCGAACAAGCCTTGGCGCGGGTCGCTGACCGCATGCACCTGCAGGACGCTGCTGTCCACGGTTTTCAGCAGTTCGGGCAGTTCGGGGCTGCTGAGCCAGGCCGGCAACGCCGTGATGCTCAATTGCAAGGTTGCCGGCAAGGTTTGCCGGAGTCGGGCGAGGAAGGTCCGATAGGCTGGCAGCCGTGCGTTGCCGGCGTCGTGGTCGATTTCAATCCCCACCGGCGCCAGGCCCTGGGCTTGCCAGTCGCCAAGCAATTGCTGGATCTGTGCGATCACGTCGTCTTGGTCGAGGGACTTGAGCTGGCCGTCCAGGCGAATCACCGCAATGAGCGGTCGACCGTCAGCCTTGAGCAACGCCGCATCGATACGCGCGCGACTCCAGCCGGCGCCGGGAAACGCCTGCAACGCCAGCACCCGCAAGCTGGAGAAGTCGCCACGGCTTTGCCGCAACGCGCCTTCATGGGCCGGCGTCCATTGGCGTTGCCAGACATAGAGTTGTTGATCGAGGACGGTTGGCGCGGGCTGGTCACAGCCGCTCAAAAACAACGCGGCCAGCGCCAACGAGAGCCTGTGGATAAAAGTCATGAAACGTAGCCACCCCGGGAAAGGCTGGCAGATTAACGCTTCCGTGGTCTTACAGAAACCAGCGGCGAGGACGATTGCACCCTCGCCGCAACCGGGCCGATGCTCAAGCGTCTTTCTGCAAGCCCACTGCGGTCCGCGGCATGCCCACGAACCCTGGCAAGGCCTCGATTCGCGCCAGCCATGCACGTACGTTGGCGTAGTCCTGCAGCGAAACATTGCCCTCGGGCGCATGGGCGATATAGGTGTAGCCCGCGATGTCGGCAATGGTCGGCGTGTCACCCGCCAGGTAGATGCTGTTACTCAATTCCTGATCGATGACTTTGAGCAGAGTATGGGACCGGGCAATCACATCCTCGGCGTTGTGCGACGCACCGAATACCGTGATCAGGCGCGCCGTGGCCGGACCGGCATGCAAAGGACCGGCGGCGACCGACAACCAGCGCTGGACGCGAGCGGCGCCGACCGGGTCCGTCGGCAGCCAGCGACCCTGGCCGTATTTGTTTGCCAGGTACACCAGGATGGCGTTGGAGTCCGCCAGCACCACGCCGTTATCGTCCAGGACCGGCACCTGGCCGAACGCGTTGATCGCGAGGAATTCCGGCTGTTTGTGCGCCCCCTTGGCCAAGTCGACGAAAATAATCTCGACCGGCAGTTCGAGCAGCGAAAGCATCAATTGGACACGGTGTGCGTGGCCGGACAGTGGGAAGTGATAGAGCTTGATTGGGTTCATGGTCGACTCCGCTGGGAAATGACGCCCTCGTTATGCGGCGTCGATGGGGTCATCTTCTGCTCATGCCTGGGGCTATAGAATCACCTGCAAACGCAATCCTTTATTTCTATCAGCGAAACAATGCCTCAGCATTACAGGGCCGGGTGTTCCCGCAGCGCATTCACCATGAAGTCCACGAAACTGCGAACCCGCGCCGGCGCATTGCGCCCGCCCTGGTACACCACATGGATCGGCAGGGGCGGCAGCTCAAAGTCGGCCAGGACGATTTCCAGCTCGCCGGCGGCAATGCAGCTCGCCACCTGATAGGACAGGACCCGCGTCATCCCCAACCCCTGGCACGCCGCGCCGATGGCAGCCTGGTTGGCCGTCACCACCAGCCGAGGCGCAGGCCGGACCGAGAGCGGCTGGCCCGCCTCGACAAAGGTCCAGTTCCTGACCTGGCCAATGGCCGAGGACGACACCACGGGCATCCGCTCCAGGTCCTGCGGGTGTTCAGGCCGGCCATGGCGGGCGAAGAACCCGGGGGAGCCACACACCACCCGCCGCACCTCGCCGACACGGACGGCGTGCAGGCTGCTATCGGGCAACTCACCGATGCGCACGGCAACGTCGATGCCCTCTTCCACCATGCTGACGGTGCGATCCAGCAGCAAGGCGTTGACGCAAACCTCGGAAAAACGCCCCAGGTAATCCACCAGTACTGGCGTGACGAACAATTGCCCGAACAGCACCGGCGCGGTGATGGTCAGTTGTCCCCGAGGCTGGGCGTGACTGCCGGCCGCCGAGTCCTCGGCTTCCTGCAAATCGCCGAGGATCCGCCGACAGTCATCGAGAAAGCGTTGGCCGGCTTCGCTCAGGTAGACGTTGCGCGTGGTCCGCACCAGCAACGGCGTACCGATGCGTTGTTCCAGCGCCGCCACCGCCCGCGTCACGCTGGCGGCCGACAGGCCCAAGCGTCGCGCGGCGGCCGAAAATCCAGAATCCTGGGCCACGGCGACAAACACCTGCATCTCCTGGAACCTGTCCATCCATCCTCCGATGAGAAATCTTGAAACAAGATTAAACACGCCTGAAAGCCACGCCGTGTCGCCATTGTAGAGGGATTGACCCGCGAACCGCAGCCAGCCGCGAGGTTGTGGACCAAAAATGGCTGCTGCGCTTGGTACCATCCTGCACAGTCTTGTGACTGTTTAATGACCAAATGCAGAATCCTACAGGGTTGTGTGTTTGCTGGATTGGTTTGAACAAAAGGCCCGTTTCCGTGAATGTTTTTTATCGAGCGCTGACTCATCCACTCGCGAGCCTTCTCGCGCTGGCCGGATGCGTGCTCTTCGTCCCGATGGGGCTGCGCCTGGTTCTTGGCTGGTCCGACCTGCTGGGCTATCTGTCCGACTTCGCCATCGGCAGCTTATTGATCGTGTTGCTGCATCGACGCCCCGGGTGGCTGGCGTTACCGGTATTGCTCGCCTGGACCACGCTGATGTTGGCCAGCAGCGAACTGGTCAGTGCGGTCGGACGGATGCCAACGCCGTCGGACATCCAGTATCTGACCGACCCGCAATTTGTCGAGAACTCCACCAGCGGCGGCTTCGCTCATCCCTGGCTCGCCGCCTTCCAGCTGGTCGCCTTGGCGCTCTGGCTGGCGGTCCACTGGATCAATCGGAGCCGCCGGGCGCCCGGCTTGCCGCGCCATGCCTGGGCGCTGCCGGCGGCGCTTTTGCTGGTTCACGGCACGGTGCAAACCTGGCGGCCCAGCGAAGCGGACCAGTGGAACCTGTTCAACCTGCCCCACCAGCTCATGACGGCAGGCCTCGCCGCCGGCCAGGCGCACATTCAAGAGTGGGTCGCCGGGGATACCGAGGAACCGCTTCCCCCCATGGAAGGGCTGACCCGACTGGATCTCGAAGGGAAAAAGCTGCTCGCCGCGCCGGGCCGCGCGCGCAACGTCCTGATCATCGCCCTGGAAGGCATTCCCGGCGCCTACCTGGAAACCAATCGCCAGGCCTTGAAAAGCAGTTATCAGGAAAACCTCATGCCGCGCCTCAGCGCCTGGGCCGAGCGCGGAATGAACACACCCGACTACGTGTTGCACAGCCACCAGACCATTCGTGGCCTGTACGCCATGCTGTGCGGCGACTACGACAAGCTCGACAATGGCACGCCCAAGGGCGTCGAAATGCTCAACCAGAGCCAGCGCAACCAGGCCTGCTTGCCTGCCCAATTGCGCCAGAACGGATTCTCGACCCACTTCCTGCAAGGCGCCGGCCTGCGGTTCATGGCCAAGGACCGGATCATGCCGCACATCGGCTTCGACACGACCCTGGGCATGGAGTGGTTCACCCGACCCGCCTATCTGGAGTTTCCCTGGGGCAAGGATGACAAGACTTTCTTCGAAGGCGCGCTGGATTACGTCGGGCACCTGCAACAGGCGGATAAACCCTGGATGCTCACACTGCTGACAGTGGGCACACACCAACCCTATTCAGCGCCAGAGGATTACCTGGAGCGCTACGACACCGCCAAGCAGGCCGCCGTGGGTTACCTGGACGATGCGCTGGACAGCTTCCTCGCCGGCCTGGAACGCCAGGGCATCCTGGACAATACCCTGGTGATCATCACTTCGGATGAATCCCACGGCATCGACGATGTGCGCCTGGCCTCGTCCTGGGGCTTCAACCTCATGTTGGCGCCCGAGCCATTGCCGCGCCTCAAGCAAGGGGTTCATGGCCATGTCGACCTGACGGCTTCGGTACTCGACTACTTCGGTTTCAAAGTGCCGACTTCGCTGTCCGGTCGCTCGATGTTCAGGGACTATGCGACGGGCCGGGAAATCATGTCGTTCACCAACGGCAAGCTGCGCTACCACGATGGCAAGGGCACCTTTACCGAGTGCGATTTCCAGCAACACTGCCTCGACTACAGGAGCGAAGGCTTCATCGCCGACAGCGCCACCTACCTGGGGCAATACAGCGGCCAACGCGCAAGACAAGTCAGTGCCCGAGCCACGGCACTGGACCAGACGTTGTTCACCACGCCCTTGAACCAACACTACCAATTCGGTAGCGCGGAAAAGATCCCGCTGCCGGCCCAGGTGTCCAACGACTGGACCGACAATCTGATCGGCGCCCAGTACCTGGAAATGCCCAAGGGCACCCGCACGCGCGTCAGCTTGAGCATCCGAGCCGTGGACGCGGACCACGCCGCGTACATATCCCTCAAGGCCAAGGAGTTCGAACAGGACGTGCCGATGGATTTGCCCACCGACGTCGCGGTGACCACCGATCAGCCGCTGGTGATGGATATCCATTTCGATAACCCGCAGCCGCGCAAGGCGTTCTCCTTCCACTTGCTCGGCCACGGGACGGGCGCCATCGAGATCAGCGACTTCAGTGTCGTGACTGAACTGCCGGAACAGCTAGACCAACCGGAATACCTGGACGATTTGCAGGACGACAGCGAGCCTCAGTCCAGCTGAATGAAAAAACGCGCAGCCGCTGTAAAGCGGTTGCGCGTTTATCATTCAACCCCTTGGTGATCAGTCATTGACCAATTGCATGATTTCGAACGCGTTCAGTGCCGCGCCTCGCAGCAACTGGTCGCCGCTGATAAACAGATCCAGCCCGTGATCGCCGTAGATCAGATTGTAGCGAATCCGTCCTACTTCCACGGCGTGCTTATAGGTCGAGGTCATGGGCATCGGATAAACGCCTTGCTTGGGTTCATCCACCACCTCGACACCTGGCGCAGCCGCCAGGAGTTCACGCACCTGGGCCAGTGATTGCACCGGCTTCCTGAAGCGCAGGCTCAGGCTCTCGGCGTGGGAACGCAGGGTCGGTACCCGAACCGCCGTCGTGCTGATGGCCAGCTCCGGCTCGTCCAGGACCTTGCGCAGTTCCCAGACCACTTTCATCTCTTCGCGGGTATAACCGTTGTCTTCAAACGAATCGACTTGAGGGATCACGTTGAACGCCAGGTTGTGGGCGAAGTTTTCGCTGCCGTCCTGATCGCCATAGTCGCTGAACGCCTTGGCCTTTTCACGCAGCTCCAGCATGGCCGGTTGGCCCGCACCGCTGGCGGCCTGGTAAGTGGAAATGATCGCGCTTTCAAGCTCGTATGCGTCGTGCAGCGGTCCCAGCACCATGAGTGCGATGGCCGAAGAACAGTTGGGATTGGCAATCAGTTTTTCGCCCTTGTAGCGTTGACCGTTGATCGGCGGTACAAGCAGCGGGATATTCGGGTGATAGCGAAAAGCCGAGGAGTTATCGATAACGTAGGAATTTTCAGCCAGTCGCTCACCATATTCCAGGGCAAACGCCCCGGAAACACACAGGAAGACGATATCGCACGAGGCGCAGCCTTCGACCGAAAAAGGCTCGATCAGGTGCTCGGTGCTACCAGCCTTCAAGCGCTTGCCGGCCGAACGTTCAGAGGCCATGCAGACCACCTCGTAGTCGGTATCTTCAAGCAATTGCAGCATGGTCATGCCCACTGCACCGGTGCAACCCACCACGGCGACTTTCTTCATTTCGATTCCCTTATCCTGAAAAAACCCGCGCCGCCTCGAGACGGCGCAGGCGGGTATGTCATGCCGTACGCATTTGCACGGACAACCTGGCGGCCGCCGCTGCACGCTGGACCCGGATGGAGTTCAAGGTAAACAACGCAAGCGCCAGCCAGATGAACGAGAACGCCGCCAGTTTCAACGACGAGACCGGTTCACCATAAACGAATGCCGCCAACAGGAAGTTGCAAATTGGCGGGACGAACTGCAAGAAGCCCAGCGTGATCATCGACAGCTGCTTGGCCGCCAGACTGTACCACCACAAAGGCAACACCGTGATCAGACCCGTCGCGACCAACAGCAGATCGCGAGTACCCGACTGCAGGAACTGGTGCCCTTGGCCCTGGGCCTGAGCCCACACCAGGAACAGCGCCGCGAACGGCAGCAGCACGGCAATTTCCAGCGTCTGGATGACCACCGGATCACCCGGTACCTTTTTCTTGAAGATGCCGTAGAACGAATAGCAGAAGCCGATCACCAGCGCGATCCATGGGAATGAATGCAGGTTCAGCAGCTCGAACGCCATCAATGTCACGCCTGTGACGGCGAGGAAGATCGCCCAGGTTTGCAGGGCCGTGAGACGCTCCTTGAAGATCACCCGCGACACCACCATGCTCATGATCGGGCTGAGGAAATAGCCGAAGGCCACCTCCAGTACGCGCCCGGTCATGATCCCGTAGATGTACATCAGCCACCAAAGCCCCAACACCGCAGATACCGTGAGCACATTGGCCGGGCGAACGGTCTTGAGCGTAGAGCGCAACGTCCCGACCCGCGCGGTCAACAACACCAGTGCCAGGAGAAACAACTCGGCGAACACCACCCGCCAGGACAGCAGATGATAGGCATCGAGCCCGGCCAACGGCTTGTACCAGAGCGGGTACGAGCCCCAGAGCAGCGTGGCGCCGAGCCCGAAGGCGACGCCTTGTCCGGATTCGTTCTGGGCAGTCATTGGCGTCCTCCAGCGTTGAGTTTGCGCTCGATGCCATCCCAGTACACTTCCATCAGGTGCAGGTACTGTTCAATGCCTTCGGCGAACAGACGACGCTCTTGCGGCGTCTGCAGGTGTTTTTCCATGACGTTGAACACTGCGTTGGAGTGGCCGACTTCGACTTCCATGTGCAGCGTCCAGAAGAACCGGCCGCGTTCGCTGACGCCTTCCTTGATCAAGCCATCGTTGTATTTGGAAACCATCGATGCGGACATCGCCTCGTCGGCGAACAAGCCACCCAGTGCCTTTTGCAATGGCGGTTTGCTGTAGAGCGCGCAAATGCCGTCGTTCAACGCCTGAGTGCTGGGCAGGCACTTGTAGGCCTCGATCTGCTCCTCGCTGATGCCCTTGTCGTGCAGGAACTTGCGGTACAAGTCGGAATGGGAATGGGTTTCCCCCAGTTCATCGCGAGCGTTGAAGGCGATGGTGCGAAGGACTGCCTCGTCACGGGTGATGGTGGAAATCCCACAAACATAGAACGGCAGGTATTTGAAGTAGTGCAGGGTTTCCAGGTACAGCACCTGGCTTTGCTCCGGCGGCAGACCGTGCTCGGCATAGGCGTTCAGAAATGGGTGCTCGGTCGCGCGATGCTTGAGGATGTATTCGATCTGCTCATCCATGAACAACTTGAGCTCCAGATCGACGCCTTCGTTACGTACGACATAGGCGGTTTCGGATTGAAACGTTTCTTGAGTGATGGACATGGCCTGCTTCCTTGAGCCCCGGGGGCAACGTTGATTTTCCAAATATGAAACCGGGCGGACACCCATCCGCCCGGCCGCTCGCCGTCAGGCCTCTTCGGTGGTCCTGGCCTTGGTATCCCAGATCACTTCGATACTTTCGTGGGCGACATCGGTTCGCCGGTCATGGGCACTGGCCCAGCATGTGTTGAGAATGATCCGAGTGGTTTCCTGCTGGATCGGTACCACGTGGTGCAACGTGGTATCCGACTTGAGGAAATACACATCACCCTTGAGGTGGTGATACGACTTGATCGGGTTGTTGAGGATGTACTGCCAGATCTGCGGGTTCTGCTTGTCCCACTCGCTGTGCGGCACGCACTGGAGCACGCCACCGATCGCCGGGTCCTCGGGCGCCTCGATGATCCAGATCATGGTGTACGGGTAATCACCCCAATGCCAGCCATGGGTATCGCCCGGGTGGCTCAGTTTGGTGATCAGGTATTGCTCCTGCTCCCAGCAGGACGCCAAGTCGTCGCCGGCAATATTGCCCAAGAACTTACGCAGCGACTCGGATTGATAAAGCGCGGGAATGAACGTCCCGCCCTCGGCGATCTCCGGTTGGTTGACGTTATACATTTTGCGGTAGGTATTACCGGTGGATGGAACCGTCACATCGCGGCGCACCGAATACTCGTCCAATAACGCATGAACTTCGGCATGAACATTTTCCAAAATCCTTTTCGGCAGAAAGGAAAAGTTTTTGAAGTTGAAGTAACCGTCGCGGCGAAATTCATTACGAATCTGCTTCATCCGGTTTTCATCCTGCAAAAGAGCCTGGAAATGCTTGGCCAGTTGCTGCTCCATTACTTCAATAACCAAGCTGGACGTTTGTTCGCTCATTTATCGCTCCATTCCATTGTTATCGGTCGGTGTTACAAATCCACGGGAGGCAACGCACTCGGAGTCGACGAGTTGCGTACCGGAAAGATTTTCTTTTCTTGCAGATTCATCAGCGGACCGGTCATCAGCGTCGTGACGATGGTCATGACCACCAGGGCGGTAAACAGCTCGCTGCCGATGATGCCCATGTCCAGGCCGATCTTGAGCACGACCAGTTCCATCAGGCCGCGGGTGTTCATCAGTGCACCGATGCTCAGCGACGTCGACCAGGAGCAACCCACAAGCCGAGCGCCCAGCGCGCTGCCGAATATCTTCGCAGTGACAGCCACGAGCAGGATCACCAGCAGCACCCAGGCCCCAAGCCCGGTGAACGCCGACGAGGTGGTGCTCAAGCCGGCCAGGGCAAAGAAACAGGGCATCAGTATGATCAGCGATACGTGCTCCAGCCGTTCGATGATCATGTCCAGCAAACGCTGGTCACGCGGCAAGCACAGGCCGAACAGGAAGGCACCAAATACGGCGTGCACTTGCAGCGCGTGGGTCAGGCTGCCATAGATCATCACACCAGCCAGCAACGCCACGAGCACCATCGGTTGCGCAAGCTTTCCTTCGGCGGCGAGCCAACGGTTCAAGAGGGGCTTGAGCACCAGGAACGAAAAGGCCACCAGCAGTAACAGGCAACCACCCCGGACGACCAGGGCCATCCAGTCACTGTCCTGACCGTTCACCATCGCGACAGCGGCAATCAACATCCAGGCGACCACGTCGCTCATGGCGGCGGCCAGCAAGGCGATCGCACCGGTCTGCGTACCGAGCATGCCGCGTTCCTTGAGGATCCGCGCCAGTACCGGAAAAGCGGTGACGGAAAACACGGTGCCTATGAACAAGACAAAGGCCAACCGAGACGTCCCGGTGCTGGCGAAATGTTCGTACAGCCAGGGAGCTATCGCGGCGCCGAGGGAAAAAGGGATGACAATGCTGAAGGCGCCGATGACCATGGCATGGAAGCCGGTCTTGCTCTGTTTCAATGGGAAACGAAACTCGGCACCGATGACGAACATGAACAACAATATGCCCAACTCGCTCAGGACTTTGAGCTGGGTGATAGCGCTGCTATCGAATAGTTGCTGATGGAAGGCGGGAAACAACTGGCCCAGTACAACGGGGCCCAACATGAAACCGGCAATCATTTCTCCAACAACCTGTGGCTGCCCCAAGCGATTGAACGCGGCACCCAGGAGTTTTGCTGACAACATGACAAACACTATCTGGATCAGCAACATAGTCCTTTCCCTTACAACGTCCAGGTTAATCCGGTTACAACTCACAACTCCTTCAACGCCGTTATCCGTTAACAGCGTCCGTAACAGAACTCAATAAGATGCGCGCACTTGGCCTGTCCGTACGAATCGAATTCTGTTGAAGCAGGAATAAATCTGGAAGTGACAATCCTCTACCGGTGCGATGGGGTGGGGTACCGGTAATGCGGCGATCACCTTTGTGGAGTGCAGCCGTCTTGGTTTTCCTGATTGCCTGGCAGCGATTGTAGGGGCAGGGGACTGTCCGCTACAGTGCAGCAGACGACAATAAACGGTGAATTTACGCCAAATGAATGCTCTTCCTGGAACAGTGGCCATCCTCGTCTATGAGGGCCTTTGCGTATTCGAATTCGGCATCGCCCTCGAGATCTTCGGGCTACCCCGCCCAGAACTGGACGTCCCTTGGTATACCCACCGCATCGTTGCCGTCGACGAGGGGCCGATGCGTGCGCTGGGAGGATTGCAAATCTCCGTCGACGCGGGTCTGGAAGAGCTTGAAACCGCACAGACCATCATCGTCCCTGGTTGGCGCAACCGTTATGAGCGGCCCCCCGAAGCGCTCTTGCAAGCCCTTGCAAGAGCCCATGCCCGCGGTGCACGCCTGCTGTCCATCTGCTCGGGGGTGTTCGTGCTCGCCGCCACAGGGCTGCTCGATGGACAAACCGCTACCACGCACTGGCAATTTTCCAAGGAACTGGCCGAACGATTCCCCAACATCAAGGTTGACCCTAATGTGCTCTACGTCGATTCCGGCCAGGTGATCACCTCAGCCGGAAGTGCCGCCGGTATCGACGCCTGCCTGCATTTGATCGCTCGTGATTTCGGCACGCACATCGCCAACTCGGTGGCCCGACGCTTGGTAATGGCGCCACAGAGAACCGGCGGCCAGTCGCAATTCATCGTCGCCCCGGTGTGCAAGTCACCGCGCAACGAGCTGACGCGCGTGTTGCAATGGATCCGCGAGCACCTGGACCAACCGTTGAGCGTGGCTGACATGGCGGCTCGCGTGGCCATGAGCGAACGAACCTTTTTGAGGCGTTTCATTGAAACCACGGGACTGTCGCCCAAGGCCTGGCTTCAGCAGGAACGACTGAACCGCGCTCGCGAGCTGCTGGAAAGCACCGATCAAAACACCGCCGGTATCGCACACGCCTGTGGGTATCGGTCAGTGGAAAGTTTCCGCGCAGCCTTTCGCAACGCGGTGGGCCTGGCTCCCTCGGCCTACCGTGAGAGATTTGGCAGCGATGAAATCAGCAAGCAAGCGGCCTGGGCAGCCAACTGCTAATCCAGCAACCGATGCAACTTGGCGTACTGCAACAACATGATGGTCTTGCCGTCACAGATTTCGCCGGTCTCGATCATGCCCAGGGCCTGGTCGAGCGGCATCTCCAGCACTTCGATCTCTTCCCCTTCGGCCTCAAGCCCGCCACCTTCGTGCTGCTTGTCTTCGTCGAAGTATTCACCGACAAAAAAATGGATCCGCTCGGTCACCGAGCCCGGGCTCATGAACGCCTCGAATACCTTGCGCACGTCCTGGACGACATAGCCGGTTTCTTCCTGGGTTTCCTTGCGGATGCAGGTCTGCGGATCATCGTTGTCCAGCAGGCCGGCGCAGGTTTCGATCAACAGGCCGTCGTGCCCGTTGACGAACGCCGGGAAGCGGAATTGCCGGGTCAACACCACGGTCTGCTTGGCTTTGCTGTAAAGCAGGATGGTGGCGCCGTTGCCGCGGTCATAGGTCTCGCGGGTCAGCTCGCGCCATTGGCCGTTGCGGCCGAGGTAGTCATAAGTGGTCTTGCGCAGGATGTACCAATTGTCCGAGAGGACCTCGACCTGCTTGATACGTACGCGGTCCTTGATGCTGCTTGCCTGGGTCATTTTCCACTCCGTTCGAGACCAAAGCCCCTATTTAAACCTATTACAACGATACCGGAACGCGAGGCAGTGCTCGCTTGTGGGCTGTCTTGAGGTAAGCGCGTTCAATGATTTGTCGCGCTTTGGGCGACACCTCTTCGCCCATCAGGTACGCATCGATTTCCTCGTAGCTGCAGCCATACGCCACTTCATCCAACTTACCGGGCGCCAGGTCTTCCAAATCAGCGGTCGGCGCCTTGCGCACCAGGTGCGCCGGGGCGCCCATCGCGTCGGCCAGCAGTCTCACCTGGGTCTTGGTCAGCCCGGACAGCGGTGCCAGGTCGCATGCGCCGTCGCCAAACTTGGTAAAAAAGCCCATCACCGCCTCCGCCCCATGATCGGTGCCGACCACCAATCCGGTGCTCAGATTGGCAATGGCGTATTGCGCCAGCATCCGGGCGCGGGCCTTGGCGTTGCCTTTGGCAAAGTCGGTGAGTTCGGCCGAAGGCTGCAAGCCATCGATGGCAATGCTGCCCATCAAGCTGTCAACGCACGCGGCAATATTGCTGATGGTGATCAAGTCCGGCCGGATGAAGTCCAGGGACGCCTGGGCGTCCTGCTCGTCAGCCTGGGCCTTGTACGGTAGCCGGACGGCGATGAATCGCGCCGCGTAGTCTTCATTGCGCAGTTGCTCCACCGCCAATTGGCATAGGCGGCCGGCGGTGAGCGAGTCGACGCCGCCACTGATCCCCAGGACCAGGGACTGGCAACCGGATTCTCGCAGGACCTGCTTGATGAACTCGACGCGGCGGGCGATCTCGCTGGCTTCGCCGCCCTGAGTGAGTTGACGGTCGATGCCCAGTTCCTGGGCAATGCGTTCTTGCAGAAACGATGTCATATCAAGCTCCCAACTGTGGATTGATCAGGGCAACGTTGAACACTTGGGCGGCGTACCGCAGAAACGAGGCATCCTCGCAGACGTTCTTGATCGGATCATCGGAGAACTTCACCACCGGCTCGCCGTGGACCCGCACCAGTTTCATGACGATGCTCAGCGGTTCGACACCGTCGACATCGCAGGCCAGGCTGGTGCCCATGCCAAAACCGAACTTGGCCTTGCCGCGAACGTGACGCAGGATCGGCAGGCATTTTTCGAAATTGAGGCCATCGGAAAACATCAGGTCCTTGGTTCGCGGGTCGATACCCAGTTCCTGGTAACGCCCCAGCACCTTGTCAGCCCAGACGATCGGGTCACCGGAATCCTGGCGCAGGCCGTCATAGAGCTTGGCAAAATACAGGTCGAAATCCTTGAGGAAAAAGTCGGTGCTGATGCAGTCCGTCAGGGCGATACCGAGGCGGCCGCGATACTCGTGCACCCAGTTTTCCAACGCCGCGTTCTGGCTCTCGCGCAAGCGTCCGAGTTGCTGGTGCACCATCAGCCACTGGTGAGCCATGGTGCCGATCAGGGGCAGATCGAATTCGTAAGCCAAGTGCGCGTTACTGGTGCCGACAAAGACCCCAGGAAAATCGCTGCGCATGACATTTACCACTTCCCGCTGGGCCCGGAACGACAGCCGACGACGGGTGGAAAAGTCTGAAACGCGAAACTCGGCGAGTTCTTCACGGCTGGCATTTTTCTCCAGCCATTCGAATTTCTGGTACAGCTTGCGAGTCACGTCGGCCAACTCGACTTCAGGGTATTTTTCGCGGTTGCGCAGTTCGCTGACCATCGCTAATACCGGCTGCTCGAACATGATGCAGTGCAGCATCGGACCACGGACGCGGATGTGCAGTTGGCCGTCGACCTCCGAAACGTGGATGTAGCGCAGATTGAAGCGAAACAGCCCGAGAAACTGTTCGAAGTCCGGTGTCAGGTACTCACGGAAACGCTTGTTGAACAGAAACCGCTGCTCCCCCTCGCGCAGTTGCAACCCGGCGAGTTTCTCCAGTTCGACACGAATATCCGGGATCAGGTGACCGAGCCGCTCCTTGGAGCGGACGATGAACTGGTATTCCACCTCGACATTCGGGTGCTGGTGCAAGACCGCCTGCATCATGGTGAAGGTGTAGTAGTCGGTGTCCAGAAGACTCTGGATGGTGCCGCTGGTTGTATCGAATGCACTGTCCATGTCTCTTCCTTATGCGTTTGCCTGGCGGAGGGTTTCTTCGCGCGTCGCGGCCACCGCGATGCCTGCTTGATGCATGTCCTGGATGGCTTGAATGGCGCCCTCCTCACTGATGGCCCGGCAGGCCGGGAGGTGAACGATCACCTTGAAGCCAGCGGCGGCCAGTTGCAGGGCGGTGGTCTTGACGCAGAAATCCAGCGCCAGCCCGCCGACTATGACCTGCTCCACACGCTGAGCCTTGAGGTACTCGATCACCCCGGTGGACAACTTGCCGTGCAGGTCGTGGTAGCAGGCACCGTAGGGATGCAAATCCGGCTCGACCCCCTTCCAGACGAAATAGTCGTAGTCGTATGGCGTCGGCAATTGATCCAGCAGGGCGAAACCTTCGGTGCCGGGAACGCAGTGGCTGACCCAAGTGATGTCGGCGTGCTCGAGCCCGGTCGGCACGAACATTTGTGTGTGGTCGGCGACCACCCAAGGGGCCAGGGGCGAATGGGCGTCCTTGCTGCCGACGCGGAGGCTGGCCAGGGACGCGATGAAATTCAGCTCACCGGCAATCTGGTCACCGCCCGGCACCGGAAGCTCGTCTGGGCACAGCGGTGTGAAGCTCTTTTGCGCATCGACATCGAAGGAAGCGGTTTTCCGGATCAGGCTGTTCATGCTGGGTTTCTCCTCTTCATGGCACGAGAGTATATGTGATGTACTTTCATGACAAGCCAGGCACGAAAAATATTTTTGGCCAAGCTCCCACGCTTAAGCAAAGCAACTAGAAAAATCAGGTTTACATAAAAAGGATTTTGTCTATAGAGTACATGTTATGTACTAAACGAGGATAAGCCATGTTCGAGATTGCCCTGTATGGCGGCGCCTTCAATCCCCCTCATGCCGGCCACGCTCAAGTAATGATCAAGGCCTCACGCTTGGCCAGATGCGTGCTGGTGGTCCCCAGCTTCCGGCATCCCCACGGCAAGCAAATGGTCGACTATGAGGTTCGCCTAAACTGGCTGGAGTCGATCGTCGAAAAGGTGCAACCACTGTGCCGCGCCGAAGTGCGCGCAAGCCGGGTGGAACAGGTCGTGGCCCGTGGCGTTGAAGGCGCCATCTACAGCTACACCCTGCTCGCCC